>TARA_R110002049_G_scaffold219008_1_pt1 | contig 71419 bp, 55 predicted proteins | sample TARA_R110002049 | Tara Oceans TARA_R110002049 (sample SAMEA4396941) | marine metagenome | biome: Polar Biome; feature: [SRF] surface water layer (ENVO:00010504); material: water (ENVO:00002006), including particulate matter (ENVO:01000060) such as... | depth 5 m | reverse complement strand
TTTATGTTACTTTAGAGGGGAAAATCCCTAGAACCCCAAGATAGCGAATACCTTGCTTCATTGTGCTTAGAGAAACTCCTAAATCATTTGCTAAAACTTTTTCTGTATCAACTATTACGCCTTTCTCTTTACGAGCAGAGTAATGACATAAAGCAACGATAAAAAACTTTATCTCTGGAGTTAAGTATTCACCTTTTAGCCTTAACAGACTTACTACTTTATCTATCAAATCAACCTCAAATACAGGGTGTATTTAGTGCATTAATTAACATGTCATACTGACACTGTCATATTTATTAAAATTATGCCAGTATTAAGTTATAGTTCATTTACTAAAACCTTAAATTAGGCTTAATTATGTCTTCAATCGCATGGCTAACGCCGTCATCTTCAAAGCATTCAAAATGGCTGGTGGCTTATGTAAGAAGAAATTATCCGGCAATTAATCAGAAATTAAGTAAAAGGTATTTAAGCGCTAAGTTGTTCTGCCAGGCATTTAAAGAAAATGTTGAATCATATTGGCCTGATAAGTACGAAAGATCAGCTCAACTAACCAAATTACGAAATGCATGGGATCAGGAACAGAGTCGAAAAAGTAGAAAAACTCAGTCTTTATCAATTCAACTAGATGGTGAAGTTAAAAAGCAATTCTCTGAATTTGTGAAATTTCACAAACTTACCCAAGCAAAGTTCATTGAAGAGTTGCTGTTTCACTACAATACACCTAATGGTGAAACTGACTTATTCAAAACCGCAGATACACGCCGCCAAGACTCTCTTGATAAAGAGAAGCTTGAAGCTGAAATTAGCGCTTTAAAAGCCAAATTAATAGATAAAGATAAGGAAATCGAGCGGCTAAAATCGAAAGTTAAAAAGCTCACTAAATCAACCAACTCTTCTAAAAGTGGGAAATCGGATATTCAGGAGGTAATTAAAAAGGCTTTTGAAGAGCATGTTCAAGGCAAGATTAAGTCATAAAGTTTCAGTACTCTTTATGGTAGGAACGCTGCTGGTTTTTCGGTAACATAAACTTACTTATAAAAACTTTTTATAGCCCATTTTAGGATATTAAATGAACCCGCAGCTACCTCTTGCCATGTTTACGTCTAGTGATGGTAAAACTCGTCTTCAAATTCGTATGCAAGACGGCTCGCTTTGGTTAACGCAAAAACAAATTGCAGATCTATTTGAGCGTTCCACTCCAACAATTAACGAACATCTTAAAAATATTTATGATGAAGGCGAATTGGAACCTGATTCAACTATTAGGAAATTCCGAATAGTTGCCCTAGAAGGCACAAGGGAAGTGGAAAGGCTGCTAGATCATTACAATTTAGAGGCGGTACTTTCTGTTGGTTACAGAGTTCGTTCATCACGCGGTACACAGTTTAGGCAGTGGGCTAATCAAGTACTAAAAGAGTTTTTAATTAAAGGGTTCGCTATGGATGACGAACGCCTTAAAAATCCTGATAAAGATCTGAGTTCAGACTACTTTGATGAATTACTTGAACGCATTCGCGATATACGTGCTTCAGAGCGTAGATTTTATCAAAAAATCACTGATATTTACGCTACCGCAAGTGACTACAATAAAAATGCTCCTGAAAGTCAAAGCTTCTTCGCCACTGTTCAAAATAAGCTTCATTGGGCAATTCATGGACATACTGCTGCTGAGCTAGTTAAAGAACGTGCAAATAGCGAGCTACCGAATATGGGCCTCAAGTCCTGGGGCGGTGAACGAGTTACTAAAAAAGATGTATCGGTAGCTAAAAACTATTTAACGCAAGAAGAGTTGAGTGAGTTAAACCAAATTGTCACAATGTACTTAGACTTTGCTGACTTACAAGCTAAGAAAAAAGTTCCTATGACAATGGCTCAATGGGCGACTAAGCTGGATGCATTTTTAGAGTTTAATGATCAAAATGTATTAACTAACGCAGGAAAAATTTCCCACAAGGTAGCACAGCAACTTGCTGAAAGTGAATACGAGAAATTTGTCGAAATACGCAGGGTTGAGCTGACAAACGAAGTCAGTGATTTTGATGAGTTAGTTAATAAAGAAAAGCAGTTAACTCAGAAAAAATAGTTCACCAAAGTACTTTAAATTACAGTGGTGAGTAAATTGGTGAGTGCCACTCTATATTCCAATAGTAAATATCACTAACTATTTAATTTATAATTACTTGTTGTAAATAAAAAATATTCAGATCCAGAATATTGAATAACGACTACTTCTGATAATGAAAAGCCCGGTATGTCCGGGCTTCATAGTTCTCTAGGCTAAAAAGTAAGTGTTGTTAGTACTTAGTTATATTTTTTATTACTGACATGAAGTTACCGCAATCGCCACTTCGCCTTTGCCATCATTACTCAGGTTGGCTTGGTTGATCACTAGGTCTTCGCTACAGTCCGTCATTACTTTAAAGGACAAGTTGGCTTCACCACCGAAGACAGTGGAGACCCGAATCTCGTCACCTTCTACTGGCGCATTGCCATTGCCGTTGTAAAAGTAGCTTTTTCCTAGGCTACCGGTAGCATTCTCAGCCCCCACGGTACCACCATTAGCTGTGCCACTAGACATATCGCCATAGACGAAGTGAATATCACCTTCGACTGGCGTGCCATTTACCCCTATCCAGACTTGCATGCTCACACTATTGCTGCTGCCAAAATGCGGGACTGCTTCCCATTCATAAATTGTCCATGAAAAAGGACCAGCTGATAGAGTGCCACTATACATATTACCGCCTGCATTGAGGTTGAGATCGCGCCAGAACGGTGCCAATATGTTATTTGGCGCCGTAGCATCCGGCAGGTTTTGATTATTAAAACTGCTAAATTGGCCGCTGTTGAACCCCGCTTCTAGCGTACCATTGACCGACATAAGGGTTTGCGTATAAGTTTGGCCATTATAGGTATAGGGCGGAACATTAAATGCGTATCCGCCATCATCGCAATCGTTGTTACAGGTTAGTGGCAGTGGTGCAAAAAATCCTGAAAGTGGAACATACCCAAAAAGCAATCCACCGTTATCCAACGCGACTTCGATACCACCGGAATCAAGCTCGCCAGTCCAAGATAAGCTATTGCTATTGGCATCATAAGCCCAGGCTGACGTTGTTACGCCACTGACCACAGATTCCATTGCTGTGCCTGCCACATAGCTGCTACCTGCTGGCACGACGTCCGTAACGGTAATAGGACCGTCTAGTTGGCCATTCGTTACTTTTAGCTGATAGCTTAAGATGTCACCGCTAGCAGCCGTTTCGCGGTCGACTGTTTTGCTAAATAACTCAGCATTACTAGCTTTTGACGCAAATACCGCTAATGGCATATGTAAATCTGGGCTGCTATTTCCGTTGCTGTCTAATTTTAGACTGCCAAACTGCCAACCACCTGCTGAGCTATAATTGTGGGCGGTGATGGTTATGGTGGCACTTTCGCCAGCTTTTAGCTTCAGATTATGCTTTTTGCTTTTTGCTTGCGGTGAAACTGCTACCTCAAGTTCAAAACCACTACCATTAGCAGTAACATTCCAATGTCCTGTATGCTTGGTTTTATTGGTAACCACGCGAGTCCACGAACAGGTGCCAACACAATTACTGTCCATCATGCTTGGTAAGTTCAACGACTTGGGATCGCCGCCAAGTGCGGGGTTAGCGGCAAGGAAATTGGCGACGGTTTCACTCATGACTAAGCCAACTTCGTCGGCTGCACTAAGCTCTATCCTGCCGGCACCTAAGTCAAAGGCATCGGTCGGCGTAGCGCCATCTTCTTTGAAAGTATTGGCGGTTACCGCAGACATCATCATTGCTGACTTGATTTCAGTCGGGGTCCAGTCTGGGTGTGCGGCCGCCATAAGGGCACCGGCGCCGGCGTTGTGAGGACTAGACATTGAGGTACCGCTGATAATTTGATATTCAGGAGCAGGCGCCTGACCATTGGCTTCAGCACCCATAATATCTACGCCAGGGGCAGTGATGTCAGGTTTCAGGACATTGAATGCTAGTTGTGGTCCACGTGAACTAAAGTCGGCCATAATATCGCCGTTTTCTGGGTCTAAGTTAAAGCCAGAGGGGGTAATGGTAGCCATGGTCTCGGTATTACTAGCGAGCCAATCGCGTAAAGCGATACCGGCTGTGTCACCAATATGGATGGCAGGTAAAAAGTGTCCGTCAGCGACAGTACTTTCGCCCTGACCTAAGTTGGCTAAGACATAGCCGCCTGCACCACCGGCTAATACGTTCTGTCCCTTAGCAGTACGGGCAATAGTACCGCGGTCACAGACCACGATTTCGCCGTTAAATGTGCCAGCGGGGAAAGGAGTTAAGCATTGACCTGTTGGATCAAATGCCGTGGTATTAGCATGCATAATAGGCGCTGGGCCATAACCTGCGCTAAAACTGGAACCACTAATATCAGCGAGTGCTGAACTGTCACTGCTCAAATTTACGAGGTTATTGGATATTTTTCGGTTGTGGGTGGATGCTGCCGTAGTCGATACCCATGGGCCCAAGTGAGCGACAGTACTTGCCGCAGGACCTGAATTTCCCGCGGACGCAGCAACATATATTCCTGCTTCCACAGCGGCTAGAAAACCTAACTCAACTGTATCATTATAGGGATCGCCGCCACCGGAAATAGAGTAGTTCAATGCCGCGATACCATTGGGTAGGTTACTTGCATCAATGATAACTTGGTTGATTGCAGCTACCAGTGCAGATCCAGGACAACCATCGTCACAGACATCATAGGCAATAATATTAGCGTGTGGTGCTACCCCTGAAATATTGAAGCTTGCCGATGTCGTAGGTGCTATTAAGGTTGCGCCATTGACAACATTACCGGCCGCAGTTGAAGCGGTGTGACTGCCATGGCCATCGTTATCTTCTGGCACGGTACCATCTGAAGCAACAAAATCCCATGCGCCAATCAGCTTATCATTACAAAAACTTGCATCAACCGTAGCACAATAGCTACCGGGTAAATAAACGCCGGTACCAAGTGGGTTGGTGTGATCGTAGCCGTCACCACCAATGTCGGCAAAGGAAGGGTGATCGCTATTAATGCCAGTATCTAATACCGCCACCACCATAGCTTCACCTTTAGGCCCATCACTATTTGAATTCCAGATATGTTCAGCGCCTATCCACTGTGGCCCAACATCGGTCAACAGCTGCTCAAACCTTTCCTTTTGTACGCTTAAAACCCCATCCATAGCAGAGAGCATTTTTGCTTCTTCGGCGCTCAGTTCTAGAGCGAACCCATTGATTGCATGCTGATATTCATATTTAGGTGCTAAGTTTCTATTAAGTTTCCCCCCGGCCTCTTTGAGTACTCTTTGTTGTTTGTTCTTGAGGTGTTGTTGATATTTTTTTGCCTTCTTGCTTTTTGCATCTAATTTTTTTTTCCCGTTTGCATTCGCGCTAGTGGCCTCAAAACCCTCTATGCCGCCTTCATATACAGCAATTGCTGGTTCAACTAGTTGAATGATATAGGTATTTCCAGTTGTATTGTTAGCGCTAAAAGCTATTTGCGTTGGTTGTATTGTTGATATCTGCAGTTCGTCAGCTGCCATTGCCGTCATACTTGTGAATAGCGCTGATGTCATTAACACCAGGGCATTTTTATTAGCCGTTCTCATTTGCTTACTCCGTCTTTAAACTTTAATTCGAATTAAACGATGACTAATACTTCATATAACTATGAACAAAGCTGACAAAGTCTGTAGTTTGACAAACAATGTGATTCTGAAAGTGCCTCGCACCAGTTATTTTAGTCCTGATTGCTTTTTCCTACGAGTCCTTTATTTATAAATTCGTTAATATTCACTCAGTTTCAGAACCTCACTGAAGTGAATATTTTGAATGTAAGTATCTCTATTGTTGTAAGCGGGCTTTGTGTGGCTTAAAAGTCCACGAAGGAGATAAGTTTAGCCTAGACCAGTAATTAAAACTTTCAAGCTTTGTTAGTCTAGTTATTAATTATTTAATCGTGCATGCTGCGTCTGCTTTTCTCTGATAAATTAATCATGATGGCATAGTAAAGGTGTATATTGCTTGCTATAACAGACTCAAGTTTGAGTTAAGTCGCTATATTTAATTAGGATGCCTTCATATGATCACACTATCCGCAGAGCAATGCCGCATTATTGGTGTCATGCTGGAAAAAGAAACCACCACTCCAGAGCAATATCCACTTTCAATCAACGGTATAACCACAGCGTGTAATCAAAAAAGTAATCGCGAGCCAGTAATGTCGCTTAGTGAAGCCGACGTGCAAAATAGCGTTGACGAACTAGTGAAAATGAATTTATTAATGATAGACCACACAGCCTCGGGCCGAGTCAGTAAATATATTCATCGCTTTTGTGATACTGAATTTGGCAATTTAAAATTTACGGCTCAGCAACGAGCTATTATTTGTCTTTTATTGCTCAGAGGGCCACAAACGCCGGGTGAGTTAAGAACCCGCAGTAACCGCCTTGCTGACTTTGCCGATGTTAATGAAGTTGAAAAGGCTTTAAGCCAATTACACGACTTAAATAATTTAACACTGGTCAAAAAGCTCGAACGTGAACCCGGTAAGCGTGAATCTCGTTATGTGCAGTTATTTTCAGATCTTGATGAAAGCTATTTAGTGGAGTCTAGTGCTAATCAGTCAGAAGCCACGCCCTTAGAAACCAATACTTCGACAAGCACTATGTCGGAAAGTAACAAGCAACTAGCGCAGCGAGTCACAGTATTAGAGCAACAAGTTATTGCATTGACCAGGCAAATAGCTTGTTTAACTGAACTGCTTGAAGATAAATGATGATTGCTGTGTAAACTAGTATAGTGAATGCTTTACATTATTTGAGATCAGGTAAACTTAACTAGTATAAAAAGGGAAATTCCTGGTATCATATGCAATAAAAATTACTCCTGCGATTCATGAATCAACCAATAAAAATAATTGACTTATTTTCAGGCCCCGGCGGTCTTGGAGAAGGTTTTTCTGCATTGAAAGATACTGAAGGTAATTCACCTTTCAAAATTGCCATTTCAATAGAGAAAGAAAAGAGTGCTCATAGAACACTTAAATTACGCGCTTTTTTCCGACAATTTAATGGAAATGCCCCTAAAGAATATTATGATTTTCTTAAAGGGCTTCTCGGTAAAACCCCTGAAGAACAACTATATAAAATCCCCAAATTTACAGCTCAAGTTAATGCCGCTGATGAGGAAGCTCAAAACTTGGAATTAGGTAGAGACAATCGAATTATTAATAAAAAAATCACTGAGGTTATTGGTGATGAAGAATGTATTTTAATTGGCGGTCCACCCTGCCAAGCTTACTCTTTAGCAGGAAATAGAAGTAATAAAAACTACGATCCTACGTTAGATCCTAGAAACTTTCTCTATAAAGAATACTTAAAGATTATTGCTCAGTTTCAACCAACTATTTTTGTAATGGAAAATGTTAAGGGCATGCTTTCCGCTAAAGTAAATGGTGAATCCATTTACGAAACTATTTTTTCAGATTTGCATAATCCGTGTAAATCTGTAAAAAATAAACCTAACCAAAATAGACAACAGCACAATTATAAAATTCTATCATTGACTGTACCTGTATCGGATAGTAAAAAATTCAACCCAAAAGATTTTGTAGTTTATAGTGAACTTCACGGTATACCTCAAAGAAGGCATAGAGTAATACTTTTGGGGATAAGGGAAGATATCTATTCTAAAGTAACTGCCGTTTGTCTCCCTAAAAGTGAGCAACCAATAACAGTAATGGATGTACTTTCTGATTTACCAAAGTTAAGAAGTGGTTTATCAAAAATTGAAAATAGCGATGATAATTGGGCCAATAATATTAAAAATGATGCTAGGGACACAATAAAGTCGTTAAAAATAAACAAACAAGAAGAAATTGCACATGAGGTTGGAATAACCTCCAAAGCTATTGTTGCACCACACGATAAACAAGGAAAAGTTTTTTCTTTAGAACGAACATCAAATATTTCAAACAAAGAATTGAGAGATTGGTTTTACGATAAAAACTTGGGTAAATATATAACTAATCACGAAACCAGAGGTCATTTAACCTCTGATTTACAACGTTATTTATTTTGTAGTATCTGGGGGGCTGTGAGTAAAAAATCAAATTGGACTGTACGTACTCCTAAATCAAAAGATTATCCCGAGTACTTAATACCTAATCACAAAAACTTTAAAAGTGGCAAGTTTGCAGATAGATTCAGAGTCCAACCTTGGGATCTACCTGCTACAACAATCACTTGTCATATATCTAAAGATGGCCATTACTATATTCATCCAGACCCGCTCCAATGTAGAAGCCTGACGGTGAGGGAAGCGGCTAGAATTCAAACATTTCCAGACAATTATTTTTTCGTCGGCAATCGGACTGAACAATATGTGCAAGTTGGTAATGCGGTACCGCCATTGTTAGCCAATAAAATAGCTGACAATGTATTTAAAATACTGAGTTAAATTGTATATTTTTTAAATATTGATAACGTAAATTCACTCGTCATCATATTTTTTACTTCTTTGCAGTTTTTTATAGAATCCCAAAGTTCTACTTTCTTAGAATACTCATTGTAGTCTTCACTGGTTGAATATTTTTTAATCAAGTCATTCATAAGTAACATAAGAACTTTAAGGTATTCATATAAATCTTGTTCGAAGCCTTCTTCTTTCCAAACCTTATCCAAATTGAAGTTTTTCCCAGACGGTGAAGCATCAGTATATATATACAAAACGGATAACACATATGGGATCACTGCAGCCCTTAATTGACCTAATGAATTTTTCCCTTGACCATATATTTTTTCCATTTGTCTAAATAAGATGACTTTTGCTATTAGCTTTTCGTAAAAAAATCTATCTATATTAATGGCTTTTTCTCCATTTTCTTCTGGATCTATTACTTCAATGAAATGTCTAAAAATTTTTTCACCACCTTTTTTCACTAGGTGTGGAGAAGTCCCCCAAGCAGAATAATACTTTGCCAGTTCCATATTTGTAAAACGTCGATCTTTTGGAAATTCATTTTTTAAACGATTACCATTCGAACCAGCATGCCTGACTTTTGTTAAAAATTCGCCTTTAGCTCGTTCAAAAAACCATTTTGAGCCACATGGTGTGATTACACTATCACTAATAGTTTTTAACTTTCTTAGTTGGGGACTTTTTGATCGTAAATCGACGTTAGATACTCTTGATTGAGTGTTTGAAAATTTACTAATATTTGATATTAATTCATCTAAATCACTCTCATTAACATCCTTAGCAATATTAATTTTTGCCATCACCTTAACTTTGCTAATATCTAATCCTTCCTTTTGGGAAAAGTAAATAGATGCTGTTGTTTGCCCACCATTTACTATCTGAAAATCAGTTAGTGAATCCAAAAATAATGTCTTTTTATAAGATGTAATAGTTGCACTGGTTGCTGTAACTGTTAAACCATTATTGAATGCGATAAATTGTTCAGGTCTGTCGCGGATAGTTTCCTTGATACCTCTATTTACTCCTTTAAATTGTAAAAATGAGCGAACGTTTTTTTCAAGTAAACGGCTACTATATCTCTTATATAACCCTGCTATTATCTCAGCATCTAAAACACACAAATATGATTCAAAGTTCTTTTCATCAGCGGCTTGAATTACTTCAATCTTTTTATTTAGATCTCTACTAAAATTTATTGTTAATGGCTCCCTATTACCTCTAGACTCAATTACGTTAGCAAGAAAATTGAGATCTATAACCTTACGGAGGATTAATATTTCTTTTTTTATTGTTTCATTATTTTTTTCATATTTTACTTTTAATGAATCATCATCAAAATGTATCTTTCTAGGCTGTATTGACTCTCCTCTATTTGAAACTGTTGCAGTCAATGTTAAAAGAAAAACTTCAATTACATCAAATTGATTAATCCCATCGCTGGAATTAAGTTTTGCTATAAGCGACTTAACTACGCCGTCTGAATCTTGCACTTTATTATTTAAATCACCTTTTATAGATAGATTTAAAAATTTTGTAACTTTTTTAAACTGTTTCTCGTAATCAGCCTTAAGTGAAATGCACAAGTCTTCTTCATCCACAGATTCATCTAAAGAGTCATCATTTATAATAAATATTTGGAGCCTTTCTTTGCTATCGTTAACGGTGTATGCATTGATTTTCAAGTTATCGTAACCAGGCGCAAAATATGAAGGTGTAACATCCTCAGAATCAACTAACTTAGCATCAAGCATATATGGTAATAATTCAGCGAGAACAGGCTCTTGCCTGATAAATTCATCATCATCTTTAGATGCATCTAAGATATCCTGCCTATACTTGAATAACTCATTCACTTCCATTTAAAACTCTCTTATTAAGACTACATAATTTGCTAAATTGGTTAAATTAAGATCATACTTTACATTACTGATACTTTGAGGAAGGTTATTTGTTGTAATTTTTGGGAAGCCTTCCACTAAACAATCATAGTCATGTATGTTTAATGGTTTGAAACGATAATTGTTATATTCTTGGCTATTTTGGAGTGTTATGCCTTTTTGAAGCAACGCTTTTAGAATAATTGCAAAGTCACCTAATCGTTCAAATACAGCTTTCTTTATCTCAAGCACCAAATCTCTTAATGAGGAGCCACTTTCCATATCCTCATCAACAGAAACAACAGCAAGAGTTAACTTCATACCAGGCTCAACTTCTAATTGATGTTCACTAGAAAGTCTTACGGAAACCTTCTTGATATATTTTGTTTTAACTTCGATATGTTTATCATCATAAATAAAATCATGTCCTTGATCGTATGGTCCCGTCCAACCAGATAAAACATCATTAATACTGTAACTATCACTATCTTGTATTAGTTCTTTTAAGACAATTAATTCTCCCCAAATGCCCTTTATTACATCTTTTGGCAACCTATCATTATTATCTGATGTAAAAAATAAAATCCATTGATAGAACGTTTGAATGAATACTTTTGAATATATATCAACTTCTTTGATATCTTTTATAGAATTAAAAAGCGATATAATTAGATCATCGAATAAATTATTATATTCCTCATCAAGAAGTGTCATTATCAGGTAATTAGTGTCTGGAAATAACGTTATAGCTATCTTCTCTTTTTTAACCTCTTTAAAATTAATCCCATGATTTTTTGGTAAATTTAAAATCAAGCTATGACATCCTGTTTCATCGATGCCAAGGTATATATCAGAAGCACAGTCACTGGTAATTCTAATCGTCTTATACCCCTTGACAGTTTTACATGTAGATATTTGTGACCATTTATTCATCAATGACTCTACATTCATAATGCTACTCCTGCCCATCAACAGGCAGCGGTGAATCTTCATCCGAGTATTCTTCGAAGTATTCATCTTCATCAAGGTTGTAATCACCCTGAACATAGGCACCTCCAGGATCTTTCTCTATCGGCGGAAAACCTATCGCATAGCCGACCAAAGGTATATTTAAGTCAATTTGTTGTTCTTTTACATATTCAATGAAATCTACGTCTTCTTCTTTACCTGCTTCATGATTAAATGAGTAATGAGAGTCAAATAAGTAGACTATAAGAACAGCTTCATCCTCACTCATTCCTTCTCTATACACTCTTTCTGGTATTGTTTTTATTTCTTTTCTTGCTTCACTTTTAGTTAATGATGGTTTCTTTTTTTGAATATCTCTTATTTTTTCTTCGTAAAATTGATTTTCAGCTCTTTTTATAGTCGCTTCATTTAACCTAACGCTTAAGTCTTTAGGTGAGGAAATTATGTTCGCATTTTTCCCTGTCATATGGAATTTATGATCTTTCAGAAAGCTTTTACGATAATCACTTTGACTTGGGCCACGTCTTATTGATAATTCAACCTCATTAATAAGGTTAGAGTCTAAAGGTGATAAGGTTTTTTTCCCTTGCCCATTTGGTCCTTTTGCCGAACCTGTTGTTTTGAGTACTACAGACCAGTTAATTAACTTTTTCTTATAATTACATAACTCAATAAATTTCACCATTGTGGTTATGTCATCAGAAGGAAAGTTATTTTCTTGATTTAATAAGGATATAATTTCAGCACCCGTAGCTTTGTATGATAGGTAGCCTTTCGGTGTATCGTTAGTATCCTTAAATTTTGGAGCCAATTCATTCTTAAAGTTATCCCATACTCGTCCAATTTTCGATTTTTTTACATCAAAGGTAGTCGTCATTTCCAACTGATCTTGATAAGACCACTTTACATCTACCGTATTTTTAAGAATTGAAGGCCTAGTAATTTTTAATACACCAGGGTGTTTCTTTACTCTTAAAACAAATTTTTCAGGTGAACTTCCTCTACGGGACATTTTCTTAAATTCATGCTCTAATTCTTCAATGCATTTTGTTGTTTGATTGTATTTGTTTATAGCGTCTTCTGTTGTAAATAACTTACAGCAATCAAGGTATCCTGGACGATAGCCAAACCAACGGCCCATTTGAAGTAAGGAGTCAGAATAATTAGTATTCCTTATAAAATAGTTAATTGTTAAACCTTCTAATGTGAACCCACGTGAAAGTTTGTTACCACCTATCGCAATAAATTTTTTAGCTGTTGTTTTAGAGTATTCAAGCTCTTGTTGCGCGATACTATTTACTGCCTTTACTTCAATATCTTTAACTGCATCAGGCAAATACTTTTTCACCGAATCAAATACCATGGGGGTTAAAAATTCATCTGAATACTTCTGTGGTAAATAGTTACGTATCGTTTCAACTATTTTTGCATAATATTTGTACCATATTTTTTCAATATCAAAATATATCGACTGAGCTGATTTAGGGTCATCATTTAAGATTGATAAACTCACTTCAGATAAATATTTTGCGATTAACGTGCTTGTTTTATTTTGCCATAAAGTGAATCTAGAAATATGAATTAGCATGGTGTGATGCTGCTGGTATAGAGCTGAATGTATCATTTCTGGCTTACGTTTTTCTCTAATAGCTATTGATAATATAAAACAAATCACGGCTTCCTTTAAAGATTCTGGGAGCTTCTTAGGAAAGTCATCATAAGCCTTACTAGCCCTAGTGTTTTTTCTATATTCAGCATAACCACTAAAGAATATAGCTTCATCAAGCTCTCCTTTTTCATCCCATTCTTTTTTATTTGCATAGTTCGCTATACCTATAGGCTCTTCAACGTCGGTTACTCGCGTAGGAAATTCAGAAATGTAGTCTTTAATAGGGCTAGCTAACAGAGGAATTTTTTCTCCTTCAGCCTTATTATCAATTACAGTTAGAGTTTCAAATATTTGTTTCGCACCAATATAATTCGAAGGAGAATTTAATAGGAAAATAAAATCATCAGGAAAAATATTATCAACTTGCTGTAGGAATTTTTTTTGTTTTTCCTTTTTTATTTTAAATTCAATCTGCCAATCTTTGGTTGGCTGAATATTTCTATCTTGAAGAACATTGGCAAACGGTGTGGCGGTATACCCTAAATAGGATTTTTTGTGAAAAAGTTGTAATAAAGCTCTTATATGTCCATTTATTTTAGAAGCATACTCATGACCTTTAGCACCTTCATTATTCAATGAAGCATTGTCAGCTTCATCATCAATAATTAAGAAAGGAATGTTATGCTTATCTTTATCTTCATCTAAATAATCATGTAACCAGACAATTAAATTTCTAAGTACACTTACATTTTTCTTACAGACAAGAATATTAGTATGATTTAATGAAAAATCAGCATCGGCAAGACTCTTCTTGAAGTCAGAATTTGCAGATGTAATAGAAACTACTTGCCTAATATCTGAGTTACCAAGTTGACCAAATCTAGTGATATTACCTACACCTTTAACCCCTTTCTTACCCGAGTCCTCATCAAAACCTTCGCCAATAACATCGCTTTCTATACGTTGCTGTGTTTGGCTACGTAAATCCTCCATGATCCCAGATAAAATAATTATTAATCCGTAGCCACAATCAACGGCCCTGTTAATAACAGCATTAAAGTTACCTGTCTTACCCGATTGAACCTCACCAACGACCAACCCTTTAATATAGAATTCATCCGTTGAAGAGGGGTTTCCAAGTTTGCCAATAATCTCCTCACTTGAACGTGCTGTTTCTTCTATTATTGAATCAGAACGACCTGTTTTCTCTAACTGTCTAAAATAACGACTTGTATAATTCCATGGTATTTTTTTTCTTTTTTCAGCAGTTAACCAAGACTTTTTATTATCCTTGTTAATTGAACTACTAGGATCTATTTCTGTTGGATTAAGAGATAAGTATTCTTTTCTTGCTAAATCAAAATAACTTTTTAAAGATATATCATCTACTGTAGGTAAACCTACCATGGGAGCTATAATAGGTATGTTATTCTTAACCTGATTAAAAATAACCTCAAAGTCACCAAGCGAAAGTTCTTTGTTTTCAGATAAGTTTTTAACTTCCACTTTTATCATTTTTTTTATTTGTTCTACATATTCGTGAGCGGACACTATTGACTTCCTTTTAATAATTCTAAAACGTCTTGAGGGAGGCTTTCTAAGGTATAACCAAGTTCAGGTATTACATATTGACTAATAGTAGCGGAATTAACACCTCTACTTTTCAAGTCCTTAATATTCATAATTAGTTCCTCCTTAGACAAACTGGCATCATCTAGGAAGTTTTGATTGGTTTGAGTAGATCTAATTTTATTAATTCGAGTATTAACCATCGATAGAAGCATATTAAATTTTGCGGTTTGATTTTTATCTAAATCTAAGAGAAGACTCTGAACTAATTCAAAATCTCTATTAACCTCAAGTACAGGCCCTTTACTTGAGATTTTTCGTTCAAATAAGTGAATGTTATTTTTTTCTTTAGTTTCTTTAAATTGTTTTATGCCTTTATTAAAGAACTCTCTCTCTGCTTCAAGCTTAAGGTCATCAATATAATTTTTAAAAGCGCTTTTTAATTCATGAGGAATAATTACTTGTGATTTAGCAACATTTAAATGAAGCAAATGGTCCGCATTATTACCTATCTCTACTTGTAGTCGCGCTAATTGAAGTCTTGGCGCTTTCCTAATTAATCCATTCCAACCACCAAAAAGAATCAATCTATTTGCGCGGTAGATATAAATACCTTCCATATCCATCAAACTTCTTTTTTTGGTTGCCCAAATTGATAACCCTTCTTTTGATTCTTTGATACTTCTCGAAGGTAGAACAAACCCTTCAATCTTAATTGAATCATTACCGAAGTTTCTTTTCCTGAACTCTAGAGAACGAAAATCTTTTTCTTTTGTAGGGAAGGGATTGAATGGTTCCAATAATTGGTTATTTATTCTTATTTGAAGCTTATTTTTTTCCATAAAACGATGGAAAACTAAGCTTAAGTGATCTGCTATGATGTCTATTTCTTTAAAAAGCGCATTTTCTCGATTTTTTTCTTCTAAATATTGTTCAAATTTATATAGTCCTTCCCAAACAATTACAGTATTAGCATTAAAGTTCTCGAAACCATTAAAACGAGAGGTACATATCTGTTGGTACTGTTCTATTCTCTTTTTGATGCTCTCAACGGAGTTAACTAGAAGATTCCATTTATTATTTTTTAGTAACTCTAAATCCCAAGTTCGAGCTGAATATTTCTCAGTTCCTCTAATACGAGATAAAGTTGTAAACTTTCTAGTTTGAGAGAAGGAGGCTGTTTTCATTCCAAGACCAAATCGTCCTAAATCACTATTCTCTCGTTCATCATCAGGTGACTGGCTAGGAAAGCGCATACAATTTTTTAATGCTTCCTCATTCATACCTGTTCCATTATCAGCAATAAACAATGTATAAGGCGCATTATTGGTATCGATCAATACCTCTACTTTAGAAGCATCCGCTGAAATTGAATTGTCAATTAAATCAGCTAGAGCAGCTTCAAAACTGTAGCCCTGTTCAGAAATTGATTTGATCAAATACTCTGGATTTGGAGTAACGTCTTCAATATTTTCTTTATCTAGAAAACTATTCATATTTTGCCCCTCTCTTATTTGTTGCATCCCTTTTAGTCACCTGAGCTGCATAGTCATCATCTAGATTAATACGTAATCAACGGACGTAAGCGCTTGTTAATTGTTCTAAATAGCAAGTAAACATACCTGAATAAAAATCATTTTGAGACAAACTAAGTCAAGTTTCTTGACAGCAATGCTGCATATCGTCGTTCGTTTCTTTTAGCCTATGCTTTATTAGACATTGATAAGTTTTTTATTTTCAACTTATTACCTAACGCCATAAATTATTATTAGTTCAATGGACCAAATGCATGCTGTAAGCAATATCGATAACATTGTGATTTAGACTTTTTGTAATTGTAGATAAAAATGGATGCCAGCTTTCATGTGTTTTTTCAAATGATTTGAAAAACACTGTTGAACTAGTTTATTGGCCTTTTTATTATAAATTTTTGGTGGCAATCGCGTATTCCTTTCGCGTCGTGATTTTATGATTGTATTTTGACATAAACACAACCAAGCAGTTATTGTTAGTAGTCAATAAACTAAATAATTAAACCGATATAAATCAAGCTGAGTATAAGTTATGAATCGTACGTTCATACATTAATGATTGTATTTAAAATTGCATGCATTAATAACGGTAAACATTATTGCCTATGTACTAACCCAGTCTCATCATTTTCAAAACCATGGCATATAAAACCAACTAACAAGCGTTTTTTCTTGGATACTTGATGAAAATACTCAAGACCTACTGAAAAGACAAGGAATTATTAACTTTGTAGTTGGCATATCCAGAGTCGTGATGATGTCGTCTCATGTTTAGTTTATAAACATTAAGTCAATAGGTGTCGATATAATTTGATCTGTTCGACACCTGATTTTTAGGTGTCAATTCAATTAACACATTGTTTAACGTTAAACCGCCACAGTATATTCAAAGCCTTTGACGGACGTAGGCGTGTTACAAGTAATGCAGCTTGGTAAAGAAGGAGCTTTTTTCATGTTAAATTATTACGCTAAATGTTCTAAGTCGATAATAGCTGCCAGTCTTACACTTAAAAGCTGAATAACAATGGCCTTTGCGCTATGACTTATTTATTGGCTACAATGGTTTTATTACTAGGCTAACAAACATATTGTCATGAGCGAGATCATTCCCGAGTTAAGTAAATTCAGTGCTGCAAATGAAAAGCATAAGCCGTCAAGTAAGCTGTCTTCTTTGTGGATAAAAATAGAGAAACATCGAAAGCGTAATGCTAATTTCACTAAAAAAAGAACAAAATTGTTTGAGAAATTTAAACAGGAAGCACTGCCTTCTGAACAAAGGTTGGCTGATGTTATTACTGCGCAAGTTGAACACTTAATACATTTTCTCTCAAAAAAATCATTAACAGATAAGCAAAGAGATGAGCTATTAATGTGGATTTCATCTGATATCGATTATTTAGCTGTGCATCCCTTCGCTGTAGGTCTTGATGTTGCTGATTTGCGTGACAAAATAAATGCAGAGCTGACACTATTGACTGAAAATTTAGAGCAAGCGGTAGATGAGGATAGTATTGCCGAATTAGCAAACATGTTAGATGAGATGTTTGACGGCGAAATGCAGTTTGATCGTGATACCTTAATTGAGCTAATTAAAAACCCTGCTTTGATTCAAGAGCATATTCAACGTTTTCATGAAAAAATGAATGAAGAGGCAGCAGCAGAGGATGATGAATATAGTGCAGAGTTTGATGAAGACTTCGAGGAAGATTTTGACTATCAGCACTATCAAAGCTTTTCGAAAAGAAACAGTAAGCAAGAGCTAGGTATTCTCGAAAAATTATTTAAAGGCAGCCAGTTAAATAAAATGTATAAACGCCTAGCCTCTAAACTGCATCCAGATAAAGAAAATAATGCGACTAAAAAAGCGATTAAGCATGATTTAATGCAACAGCTTGCTAGTGCAAGAGAAAATAAAGATGTGTTTACGCTATTAACGCTTTACCACGAGCACATTGACGACGACTCTTTTAATTTCGATGCTGAAACACTCACAGCAATTGAAGCTTTATTATCGAAGAAGGTTCGTGAGTTAAATGCTGAGCTTAAAGAGTTAAAGTCAGCAGATACACCTGAGGCTATTGTTTGGGATAACTTTAGTGGTAGGAGTAATAAAATAACGACAGAAAATATTGCCGCACATGCTGATCGAATAGAAGATGAAGTGGCGTCTATTAACCAGTTCATTGCGAGCACTACAACGTTAAAAATATTGAAAATAAAGCTAAACTCTCGCATTAAGGATCGTCAAGCATCATCATTTTTTAACTTCAAAGGCGATTTAGAATCAATGTTAGATGTGCCATTTTAGATTATTTAGCTGTTGTTATGTCGTTAAAAGCACCGAAAGATATCTCTCATTGCGAATGCACCAATCCCGTTTCATCATTTTCAAAACCATGACAAATATAACCCACTAACTGGCGTTTTTTCTTAGCTACTTGATGAAAATGCTCAAAGCCCACTGAAAAGGCAAATGGATTGGCGTTGTAGTCGGCGTATGATTGATCTGCGCCGTTCTTGGCCTCGCGAACACCTGCGGCGAATGAGCTTAAAAAGTCGTCGCGGTTGTTGAGCAGAATAATGGTGGCGCCAGTATCGCTTTCAACAAGCTCTAGTGCGCCTAGCTCAATATACTTGTCAACAACCGTGTTATTGAAAAAACCGCTGTATTGTTCAGTTTCATTATCATAAGAAACGGCAGAGTCGTCCGTTGCTTCCATTAAAGAGACAAATAACTCTCTTACTTTTTTCGAAATCACACCTTGTTCCTTTTTACTTACTAGTGGAGTAGTTTACTACTATTTTCACCAGCACCAGCACCAGCACCCACAATCACAATCACAAGGCTGGCGCTTGCTGCCAGCCATTAATTATCGTCAACTTAGGCCTTGACTATATTTCATCTTGATTAGAGCGTGCTTAACTAGCCAATATTTTAAGCGGCAGTGACAAAGCGTCATTAGCTGTTTGGCCAACTAGCCAAATAATGGCACTTAAACCACCAACCGTAACAACATACCAAATAGCTGATACGATTTGTGCGTAACGATTAAGTGGCAGCAACTGGCTTAGGTGTCGACGTTTATATTCAAAGAATATTTCAATGCTACCAATGGCCAATAAAAAGCCTAATAGCGCTAAACCAAAATAATAACTGATATAAATACCTAGCGCTGCTCCTAACGCACAGGCAATTAAGCCGACTTTAGAATTGATGGAGAAAGCGATACTTTTAAGTACGTGACCACCGTCTAATGGCAATATAGGTAACAAGTTGAATAAATTGAGTAAGGCATTAAATACTGCTAAACCGGCCAGTATTTCAATATCGGTCAGCCAATAACCAATTAAACAGGCAATAGACAGTATTAAGCCGAAAAAGGGCCCCATAATTGAAATAACAATGTCTTGCCAGCGAGTATTAATTTTGTCATCGCTTAATGCTAAGCCACCAACAAAGGGAATGAGGTATATACCTTTGGTTTTTAGGCCAAAGTATTTCATTGCCTTGATGTGACCATATTCATGAAAAACTAAACAAAGAATGAGCGCGATGGCGAATTCGATAGAAAATAACCAACTATAAGCCGCCAAACTACCAGCAGCAAACAGCACTTTAATGACTTTGGCACTTTTTAATAGCTTTAAACCTAGGCCTGCCATACCTATGAAGCTAAATTTAATTGGTTGTTTTTCACCAACGGTAATTTGACGTTGTTCTATGTCTTTTTCAAGTAGCGTATTGTCGTGTAATAGTTCGTTATTAACTAACAATTGAAATTGCAGTGCAAAAGGTTGCCATTGCAATGAACCGTTAAGTTCAATGGGTAGCTCGCCTTGCTCACTTTGTAGAGAAAATTTATGTGAAAATACATCACCGTCGGCATTCGCATTAATTTGTGAGACACATTGCTCGTCCCAAAACAATTCTTGCCATCCGGCCATTGAACCTTCTAATCGTAATTTTTTGCCTACACACTCTATTTCTAATAATTGCACTTCATTACCTTTGCTCACAAAACCTTGCCCGATTATCGCTATATTTTCTCAGTCAGCAAGGTTTATCGAGAAAAATTTGCGGAAGAGCATTGAAGCAGGTTTTTTGATAATGACAGTAGCGCAGGTTTGGTGATTGTCATACCATGGAGCCATATTCAGTGTTGTGACTCTATTTATTATGCGCATTTTACTCCCTTTTTTAGTTTTTTTCGTTGCCAGCTCTCAGAGTTTTGCTGACAGCCCCGTTCGATTTTTTAATCTCGATAAAGCACCAAACCTAGCTAACATGACTGATTTTAAAGCCAGTGCCTTGTGTGATGTTGCTGATGAAACACAGCGTTATTTAACGCAATTTTCAGCTGACAAGTTTGCCGTGCATGCTGGGACAGTATTTGACGAGAGTGTAACGCTAATTAAGGTCAAAAAAACTTTAGCGTTTATTTGTCAAACTTACCGAGAAGATGTACGAGCAAAACGCCATAGCCGCTTACATGATAAGCAGTTTTTAATTGATAATTTTGATTTTTACCGTTGGACACCGGATATCAAAACCGCTCAAGAAATTGCCATTAAAAGTACCAATGCTAACAAGTCTCGCATGTTGAATACCATACCAAGTGATAAGATATTTTTAACCAAATATTACACTAAGTTGTTAACGGCTAGTGCAGTTAAAACTCCGCGCTATAATCAGGCTCTTTATGCTTTACCTTATGATGAATTGGCCTTGACCTTAGAGGAAGCTAATGATGATTTGTCGCTCACGCGTCATAAATATACCCGGCAAGATATTATTGCCGGTATGCTAGAAGAAAAAAAATTAGCTAAGCCGTTGATATGGTTAACCGAAGAAGCTTTACATGATGTGTTATTACAAGGCACAGGTGTTGTTGAAGTTGATGGTGTTCGACGTTATTTCAATGTGCATCGTAATAATGGTATTGCTTATGATTATGCTATAGGTAAACGTGAACAAGCGCGCTATTGGTATTTTTCTGAAGTGCCGAGCATTATGGGCTATGGTGAAACACTTGACAGTAAAATTGCTATCTCGCCACAGGTATCTTTTGCGGGTAATGTTGCTGAACTAGGTTTAGGTAAGTTATTTATGGTGACTTATACATCGGAAAATGAAAATGTTTCACGTTTGGGTGTACTTTCTGATCAGGGTGGCGCATTTGATAACAACCTATTTCAACTCGACTTATTAGTCGATAGCTATTACGGTTGGCAAGACTATTATAAAGCGAATAAGCACTTACCTGATTATGCCAATGCTTGGTTGATGTTAGTGAGGCAGTAACGCAAGCTTGATTACAATTAAATTAGCTTAGGCAACATGGCTGGTTAATGGTTTTTCAGGCTTTTGTTGCACTGTGTTGCTAACGGTCGGCTGATAGTCCAGTGGGGCAGCGATCAGTAATTGACGAATTTTAGTTTCATCTTCATCGCGCATCGCATCTTTTAGTTGCGCAATGATTTTAGCGACATCACTATAATGTAATGAACGTTCATTGGCGGTGAGAATACGTTGGTGTTGAGTTTTCTTGGCATTATCGTCAATCAGTAATTCTTCAAAAAGTTTTTCACCCGGCCGCAAGCCGCTGAACTGTATAGCAATATCACCATTGGGGTTTTGCTGATCTTTAATGGTTAAGCCCATTAAGTGTGTCATTTTATAGGCTAAGTCGACTATTTTTACCGGATTGCCCATGTCGAGCACAAAAACATCACCACCCGTACCCATAGCTCCTGCTTGAATAACGAGCTGCGCGGCTTCAGGAATGGTCATAAAATAACGAATAATATCGGGATGGGTAATGGTAATAGGGCCACCGCGTTTAATTTGTTTTTTAAATAAAGGCACTACTGAGCCTGATGAGCCTAGCACGTTACCAAAACGCACCATGACAAAACGTGTGTGATGATCTTTTTTTGCTAAACCCTGTAGCACTAACTCGGCTAAACGCTTAGTTGCGCCCATGACATTAGTCGGTCTTACGGCTTTGTCAGTAGAAATCAGCACAAAGGTTTCCACTTTACAGTAGATAGCCGCTTGTGCTATTTCGTAGGTGCCGAAAACATTATTCGTGACGCCGGCGATAACATTATTCTCTACCATAGGTACGTGCTTGTATGCTGCAGCATGATAGATAGTTTGTACGCGGTGCTTGCGAAGAATATGGCTCATTAACATGCCATTTTGCACATTACCGATCAAAGCTTCAACGCTAAGAGGGTTGGTTGTTTCTTGTAAAGTTTCACTAAGTTCTTGATGAATTTCATAAAGCTGTGCCTCGCTAACATCAAGCAGTATGAGTTTTTGTGGTTTGTTCAATACTATTTGTCGGCAGAGCTCTTTACCTATGGAGCCACCAGCACCAGAAACCAGCACAATTTTATCGCTAATATTGGCGCTGAGTAACTCAGCTATCGGCTCTACAGGCTTACGGCCAAGTAATTCATCAACCGAAACCTCTCTTAATTCATCAATGCTACGTTTACCGGACACAATATCCGACATATCGGGTACTATTAATAGCTCAAGCGCATAAGGTTCAATATGTGCCACAACTTGTTTCAAGCGAATAGGGTCAACTTGTGGAATGGCAATCAATACTTTGAATTGGCCATATTTTTTAATCAGCTTGTCGATATTTTTATGGGAATATATTTTCAGTCCCAACACTTTGCGATCAACATAATGCTTTTTTTCATCTATGAATGCCAACGGTTGATATTTTCTTCCTTGCGATAAGGCGTGCACGAGTTGCCTGCCAGCACTACTTGCACCATAAATAACCACACCTTCACGTTCGTCAAACCAACGCTTTTTCGACACTAAACTCACTAAAGTTCTCGCACCTGCAATTTGCAGGCTGGCAAGTACTAAAAATACAATAGGCACAGATCTAGGAACGAAAGCATCGATTAAAAAGCTGGTTAAATAGAAAATAATACTGGCAATGACTAGTAATAATTGGATCTTCAGAAAGGCTTTAGCGTTGAAAAAACGCACGACAGAATTATAAACATCAAAGCTATAAAATAGCACTAATGTTGAACTGACTACGGTGATAAATGCGATATTTTCTTGCCAAGAAATTTCAACACTATCAACGCCTAAGCGAATAATGTAGGCAAGGTAAAAAGCGATGCTAAGAGCTAACAGGTCGTAAGCCAGTGCTAAAATCAGCTTCACTGAACCTGGGATTAAATCAATAGGTCTAACCATGAAAATATACCTTACAACACGCCGTTTTAATGCAAAACTGCAATAACGATCTTTGAACAGTATTCTTGCAACATATTGTTACATTGTCATTGTTTAATTGTAAGATTTAGGTAAATACTTTTCAGTAAAATACAGCTTTAACCTTTGTTATCAATGATATCAAACGCTTGAGTGAGCCCTTGGCACATTGTATTCATTTCATTGTTAGTAAGCGTTGGGTGCACTAAAAACATTAAACTTGTACTACCTAAGGTTTGAGCATTTTTTAAATCTACTTTAGGCCGTAAATTGGTTCGTTCGAAAGCCTTTTCTTTATAGACTTCTGAACAACTACCAGAATAACAAGGTATATTATGCTGATGAATGATATTGATGATATCGTCTCGAGAGACATCAGTAGGTAATTTTTCAGCATCAACAAAAACATAACACTTGTAATAGGCGTGCACGATATAATCGGGTACCGTTGGGACAATTAACCAAGGGTATTGTCGACAAACTTGAAAGATCCTCTCAGCATTTTCATTACGCAGCTTGGTCCAATTAGCCATACGCTTAAGTTGAATACGACCAATAGCTGATTGCATTTCAGTAAGACGCCAATTAGTGCCAAAGCTTTCATGTAGCCAACGATAACCTGGGGGGTGTTCTTGCTCATACACGGCAGCATAAGATTTACCATGATCTTTAAAAGCCCAGGCTTTACGCCATAAGTTTTCATTATTAGTGGTTAACATGCCACCTTCACCACCTGTGGTCATTATTTTATCTTGGCAAAATGACCAAGCACCGATATGACCAATACTGCCGACGGAGCGGCCTTTGTATTTAGTGCCGTGCGCTTGAGCGCAATCTTCGATAACATAAAGATTTTCTGCTTTAGCTAGCGTCATAATGTCGTCCATTTCACACGGCCAACCCGCTAAATGTACACAGATAATGGCTTTAGTTTTTTTTGTTAATACTGCTTTAATGGTCTTAGCGCTGATATTTTGGCTATCAAGTTCGACATCGGCAAAAACCGGTGTTGCACCAGCATTGATAATGCTACTGATGGAAGCAATAAAAGTTCTCGAGGTGACAATAACTTCATCACCACTGCCTAGCTCTAAAGCATGTAGGGCTAAATCTAAAGCTAATGTGCCATTAGCGAGTGCAATGGCATATTGGCTATCAGTGTAGCTAGCAAATTCTTTTTCAAAATCACGACCTTGTTGTCCGGTCCAGTAATTAACTTTATTTGATTGTAATACTTGGCTAACGGCGGAAATTTCTTCTTCACTAAAGCTTGGCCATGGTGAAAATTGGGTATTAAGCACGGGCGATCCTGTAAATGTTAAATAAGCGAACGAGTAGGTTGGGCAGGAACACCCAAATAAAGTGTATTACTTTGGGTTGCGCGCGTGATCACAGCACCGGCACCCGATTGAGTATTTTCAGCAATGGTGATGTATTCAACCACTGAGCTGCCAATGCCTAACCAAGACCGTTTGCCGACATTGACTCCACCAGCGATATTGACGCCCGGAGCAATATGACAATAAGCTTGAATATGGCAGTCGTGATCTATGGTGGCAGCGGTATTAATTATACAACCCTCATCGATACGGGCACCAACATTAACGACGGCATTGGCAAAAATAACCACGCCTTGAGCTATATCACAATGGCTGCTGACAAAAGCGGTTGGGTGAATAAGTGTGGCAATATAGCTTTCGGTGGCAAATAATCGTTGTAATAAGCTTTCCCGTAATGCATTGCTGCCTACGGCAACGATAAAATCAGCATTATCACTATGCTCAGTCCAACTATCTATCGGGCCAACTATTGGCCAGTGGCGATTGTTTTTACGTGTCGAAAAACAATCATCGAGAAATATAATTTCATGATAAACTGCCGTGCTTTCTGCACAATCCGCTACGACACGACCGTGACCACCAGCACCTATAATCACTAAGGTTTTATGTTTGTTCATTGTTGGCCTGTAAATTTGCTCATTGTAACTTCGCCATCGGCGTTGATATCAGCTTGTGAAAATACTTTTTTAACCGTAAGCAAGATAATTTTTATATCTAGCCACAGCGATTGATTATCAATATACCAAACATCGAGTTTAAACTTATCTGACCAACTAATGGCATTACGACCATTAACTTGTGCCCAGCCAGTAATGCCTGGCTTTGCATCATGCCTTCTTGCTTGCTGTTTGGAATACAAAGGTAAATATTCAACTAACAAAGGTCTTGGTCCGACTAAACTCATGTCACCTTTTAACACCGACCACAGACCTGGAAGTTCATCTAAACTTGAGTTTCTTAACCTTATACCAAATTCGGTTAAGCGTTCATGATCAGGTAACACATTGTCATGCTCATCTTGTACATCGCGCATTGAACGAAACTTTTTCATGGTAAAAATTTTGCCATGCAAACCGGGGCGCTGTTGGCTAAAAATAACCGGAGTGCCGATGTTTTTTGCCACTTTACGCGCGATGATAAAATAAATTGGCGAGAGTATGAGTAGCGCGAGTGAAGCAGCCAAAATATCAATGATACGTTTGATGAATTTATACATAATAAGTCGTTTGCATTCAGAAAATTGAAAGCTGTAGTTTTCCGTTTTCGCTTTATTTTCCAATATAACAGGAGTAAATTGAACAATACAATAATAACAAATTGATTTTCATATCTAAGCCTCCTTATGCATGCTGTCGTTCGCCTTTATTATTTATCTCGTTGGTGCTATCTAAAAAAAATTCCTCTTTTACCTAAGCTCATTCATTACTTTATACGTATTGTATTTGCTTGTGATGTGAAATATACCGCTGATATCGGTGAAAATGTTGGTTTTTTTCATAATGGTTTAGGTGTTGTTATTCACAAGCACGCTAAGATCGGTGCTGGTACTTGTTTATATCAAAACGTTACTATTGGCGGTAACGGTAAGCCGACGGCTGAAAATGGTATTCCTGTTATAGGTAAAAATGTCTTTATTGGCGCTGGGGCTGTAATATTGGGCCCTGTGACCATCGGTGATAATGCCCGTATCGGTGCAAACTCTGTGGTGTTAAGTGACGTTGCAGCAAACACTACAGTCGTAGGCTCTCCGGCTAAGTTAATCAACAAAGGTTAATATAATATGTTGAATGAGTCTATGCCAAAGCGTGTACTGCACGTCTTTATGAACTTGAATCTTGGTGGTGCAGAAAGCCGCATTATGGATTTATTTCGCAGCCAAAATACGGATATTTTAGTTAATGACTTTGTTATTATGACTAAAGAGCATTGCTACTTTGTGGATGAAGTGTTGGGTCGCGGTGGTAAAATTCATGTTATTGATAGTCCGCGTGAGGGCTTGTTAAAAAATCTTTGGCAGTTGTATCGATTATTGCGGAAAAAGCCCAAGTACACAGCTATTCATGCGCATACTTCCTATTATTCTGGTTTGTGTGTCTTTATTGCTTTTCTAGCGGGTATCTCAGCGCGAATAACCCATGCACGAAATACCAGTACTGGAGTGAACAATTTATCAACGCGATTTATGTTGTCACTTGGTCGAGCATTATGTGTTATTTTTGCCACACATCGTTTTGCGATCTCAAAGGCTGCTGGAAAGTTTTTATATGGCAGCGCTTCAAATGGCACAGTAGCTAATTTTGATGTGATTCCCAATGCTTTTGATTTTCACAGTATTAGACATCAGCAAAGCATTACTCAAGAAGATAAAATAAAATATCAGCTTGATCCTCAAGTACTGAATATTGTCTGTGTCGGTCGTTTTTATGCGGTTAAAAATCATCGTTTTTTATTAGATACGGTTCGTTGTTTAGCTAACCGCCGCAGTAACTTCCGTTTGCATTTAATTGGCGATGGTGAATTACATACCGCCTTGCAGGAGCAAGTAAAGCGCTTAGGCTTAGCAGGCAAGGTGAGGTTCTGGGGCAAAAGATCAGATGTAGCTCAGCTATTGGCGTTATTTGATGTCATGGTGATGACTTCTGTTAGCGAAGGCTTAGGTGTTGCTGCTTTAGAAGCGCAAGCTGCTGGACTGCCATGTCTACTGTCTACAGGTATTCCCGAAGAAGCTGATATTGGTGTCGGCCTTTGTCAGTACTTAGCGCTGAATGTAGGCCATGAAGTGTGGAGTGATGCAATAGAGCAACAAGCCTTAGTCGCCAGTGTTAGTAAAGTTGATATTGATCTACAATTTGAACAGCGTGGTTACTGTTTATCTACCACTCGCCAACGCTATTTAGATGCTTATTTACATCATGAAAAAAATTAGAATTTTACAGGTTATTCCTGCGTTGACCTTAGGTGGCATTTCATCTGTGGTGATGAATTGGTATCGAAACCTAGATAGAAGTAAGTATCAATTTGATTTTATTAGTTTTAATGATGGTCCGTTACGGCAAGAAATTCTAGCCTTGGGCGGTAAAATTGATATTATTGCCACGATTAAACAACAACCAATTGAGCATATAAAAGCAATAAATAGAATACTTTCAAGCACGCCTCGCTATGATGTTGTGCATGTTCATAACAGTTTTAAAAATGGTCTGCTACTTTGGCTTGCGAAATATAAAGGAGTTAAGGTGCGAGTATGTCACTCGCATACCAGTGGTGTTGAAAATAAACTTTTACTTCCCTTTATCGGTTTGCTTAAAAGTATTGTTATTCGTGCTAGCAATGTTCATTTAGCCTGTGGTGTAAGTGCGGGAAAATTTTTATACGCTAAGCAGCCTTTTACTGTGCTCAATAATGCTATTTCTGTGCCGCGATACCTAGCAAAACCACAAGATAATAGTGATCTAAGGCAGCAATTTGGCCTGCCACTAGATAAAAAAATTGTCCTGCATGTCGGGCGCTTTTCTGTGGTGAAAAACCATCAGTTTCTTTTACAGTTAGCACAACAAAGAAACCTTGATTCATCGATACACTTTGTTTGTGTGGGTGAAGGGCCGTTAAAAGATGACTTTGCTCGAAAAATACAAGCAGAAAACCAGCAAGCGCGTTTTACCTTACTGCCAGCTACACCCAATATTGCGCAATTATTGCAAAGTGCTGATGGTTTTATCATGCCGTCATTATTTGAAGGCATATCAGTAGCGTTATTAGAAGCGCAAGCCTCGGCCTTACCCTGCTTAATTTCCAATACGATAGCAAAAGAGTCAGATATGGGACTCAAGCTTATTTCATTCCATGACCTTGATGATAGATCATCTTGGCTTGAGCAATTAAATCACTTGTCAGCAGTTTATTTAACTGATGAAGAAATTAGCACTGCTTTTCTTGAACAAGGCTTTTCTACAGAAGGGGTTTTACGTCAGTTAACCGCGCTTTATCATACACGTGAATTTACATGCTGATAAGTAAGTTGGCGCGAGCACTCAATGTAGAAATAGTACTTTGTGCATTACTCATTATAGCCTATGCAATAACCTTAAGTGCGCCACTGCTATTGCTGGTGGTATTAGCCGGTATTGCTTGTGCTGTGTTATTACCGTTTGGTCGTAGCATTCAATTAGCCTTTTTCTTACTGCCTTGTTCGGAGATATTTACTCAATCACCTTATATTGCTATTTCGTTATTAACGTTTATTTTTTTAGCCATGTTTGGGCGTTACTTATTGACTCATGTTTTTGCAACGCAATTTTCTCAACCCGGCTTATTGCTGATGCTGTTAGTTTTGTTGTATGAGTTGATGCATGTGATTTACAACCCTGTGATGCTGTCATCAAAAACGGTACGTTGGGCAATATTTTTTATATTTACATCTTTGTTATTATTCGATAAAAACAAATACTGTTCATTTTCTCAATTACGCTTTGCTTTATTATGCGGGGTAATAGTTTCGACACTTTATGGCCTGTTACAATCGTATTTCGGCCCAATAAGCATGTCATCGTTAACGGTTATTAGTCGTTTTTCAGGCGGTGCTGGCGACCCAAATAATTTTGGTTTATTTTGTCTACTGCTGATATATTTTTATCTGCCAACTATACCGCGCGAGAAAATTCCTAGCACAACATATGCAATAATTTTGTTGATGTTAGTATTTGGCGCTTTAACGGTTTCTCGCAGTTTCTTTATTGTTGCTACGCTGAGCTTACTGACCTATTTTATTTTTTACTATCGCTCAGCGTTAGGGGATATGTTTGTACGCTTGTTAATTTCATTCAATGGCGTATTAATCTTAATTGCTTTGTATTGGTTTAGCGGCGCGTCGTTTATCGGTGAGCTAGCTATATTTTCTCGTTTCAGCGGTGATAATCTATCGGACTTAACCGGTTCACGCAGTGATATTTTACAAGAATATATTCGACTGTTTTTTGCCTTACCTTATAGCTTTGTGCTTTTTGGTGCCGGTATTAATGGTTATTTAGGCTATTACAACTTTCATTTCTTGCAATCAGGGTTGTTCCCTGAAGTTGTTGGTCCGCATAATACGTTGCTTGAAATTATGATAAGTTTCGGTTTAGTGGGTTTTGCTTTGTTCGCAGCTTATCTTTATTTAGGCTTTAGAGCCGAAAGAAACCGTACCGCTAGTCAGCATATATTTCGTTTGGCATGGCTGCCAATTATTGTTTTTATATTGTATTGCTTTAGCCTACAAAATTTAGGTAAATATGGTAGCTACTTGATTCTTATGTTAATTGTTTACAACACTTATAGAAAAGACTCTTAAATGACAAACTTAAGCCGAGAAAGGCGTAATGGCGTAGTGTTAAGCTATTGTTCAATAGCAATTAGAAATGTTGCCGCTTTGTTGCTGATCCCATTTATTATAAATCACTTGGGGGTGAGTGATTATGGTATTTATAGCTTAGTTTCTGCTTTGGCAGGCTACTTAATTGTTTTAGAATTTGGCTTGGCAAATACTACGATTCGTTTTCTATCTGTCTATAAAGCCAATAATGATAAAGTAAAAGAAGCCGAATTTATTAGTAGTATTATTACTATCTACGGAGCCTTAGCCTTATTTGTTGGTGGTATAGGGCTGATCGTTTGGTATAAATTACCTGACATTTTCTCTTACTCACTGTCAGCCGCTGAAATCACTTTACTCGAGTCGGCATTTTTGGTGCTGTTAGTTAATGTTGTCATTACGTTAATGAGCAATTCATTAACCGGAATTATTAGCAGCTATCAGCGTTTTCGTTTTCAAAAAACGACTGAAATTTTAGTTTTTATTGCTCGCTGTATCAGCGTTGTGATGTGCTTAGAATCGGGCTTTGGTGTACTGACTATTGTCATTATTGATACCGTCACCAATTTACTTCATAGCGTGATACGTTTTATTTATATCAGGCGAAATATTGATATTCATTTTCAGGCTAAACTTGCTGATAAAGCCACATTGAAAGAAATTTTTGTTTACGCATCTTTTATCGCCTTAAACGTTATTGTTAACCAAATAAACTGGCGAGTAGATAACTTGATTATTGGCACATTAACGAATAGTAAAACCTTAGGTATTTTTAATATTGGTAGTCAATTAATTTTTAGTTTCATTGCCTTTGCCAGCGCTATTTCTAATATATTTACCCCGAAAATTGTTCAAATGGTCAAGCAAGACGTTGCACCTACGGTGTTGATGGCACAGCTTGGTACCATTGGCCGATACCAGATGATGGTATTGGGTTATATATTTGTTATTTTTGCTGTATTTGGAGAGTTATTTATTCATCTGTTTGTTGGCGCTGAATTTTCAGAAGCTTTTTTAGTGGCACTAATTCCTATGGTGCCGTTTATTTTTGTTTTGGCACAAAGCTCAACTAATGCAGTGTTACAAGCATTAAATAAGCATAAAGTTCGCAGTTTATTGTTATTGGCTACAGCGCTTGCCAATGTTGTTATCTCAATTATATTGGTGAAAAAATTAGGCATGATAGGTGCCGTTTGGGGCACGGCTATAGCATTGGTTGTGGGTGAATTACTCTTGGTGAATATTTACCTATACCGTGTAGTAGGTTTGAATATGTTAAATTTTTACCAGCAGCTCTTACGCTATTCTATGCCTGTGATACTGATCAGTATGCCCTTAGCATTTGCCCTCGCTAATTACCTGTCTGCAACTTGGTTGGGGTTGATTTTAGGCTGTTTCTTCACGGGGTTGATTTATCTTGTACTTAGTTACTTTTTGAGCTTGATGGTGCCTGAGCGTAAAGCTATTAAGCGTTTGATTTTTAGTTGGTAATTGTTCGAGGTGATGGTGCTGGTTTTAATGTTTCATATAAAAGCCTAGGTTAGGTTTACTGCGATTTATCACAGTTAAGGTGATGTTTTTGAAGATAGTTATAATTGGTGCTTATCCTAATTCCATTATTGGATTTCGTGGTGCGTTAATTCGTTCATTTGTCGATGCAGGTCATGAAGTTACTGTGATGTCAGCAGCGGCTTCAGCCGATGTTGTTGCGCAAGTAACGGCGTTAGGTGCGACATTTCGACCTTACAAAGTACAGCGTAATGGTTTGAATCCTCTTGCTGATATCATGACATTACTGGCCATTAAACAAGCTTTAGTTGAACTGGCCCCTGATCAGGTACTGGCTTATACCATTAAACCGATTATTTGGGGCGGTATTGCTGCTCGCCTTATTGGTTTTAATGGTTTTAATGCCATGATCACCGGCTTAGGTTATGCCTTTGAAAAAGGCTCTTTCATGCGTAATTCGGTGAATTATCTGGTTAAGCATTTATATAAATTTTCACTAGCAAACGCCAAAAAAGTGATTTTTCAAAATCAGGAGAATCGGCAGTTATTCGTTGATTTAGGCTTAGCTCAAGCTGATAAGTGTTATCGCGTATTTGGCTCTGGGATTGATATTGATGCTTACCAGCAGCAACCTTTGCCTCAAGGTAAGGTGACTTTTTTATTGATTGCTCGCTTACTGGGTGATAAGGGGATTCGAGAATTTGCCAAGGCCGCTAAAATAGTCAAACAACGCTACCCTAATATCAATTGCCAACTTTTAGGTCCATACGATAGCTCACCTGATCACATTAGTGTTGAAGAAGTGCAGCAGTGGCAGCTTGAAGGTCAGATTGAGTACTTAGGCTCAACTGATAACGTTATACCTTTTATTCAGGCTTGTCATATTTATACCTTACCATCTTACCATGAAGGATTACCAAGAACTGTTCTTGAAGCGATGAGCATAGGGCGGCCGATATTAACTACTGATGCCGTTGGCTGTCGAGATACTGTGATCAATGGTGAGAATGGTTGGCTTGTACCAGTGCGTGATGCTAAACAATTAGCTCATCGAATGATTTGGTTTATTGAAAACCCTGAGCATTGGCCGCTTATGGCAAATGCCAGTCGAAAAATGGTTGAAAACAGCTTTAATGTCAACCAGGTTAACGCGGAGATCAATAAAATCATGGCACTTTAATGTGATACTAAGTCTATTAAGTTTGTTCCCACTCAGCGCTTTGTGCACAACGATCATTTTGTGGGTATAGTTCTATATGAAGGAAATCAACGGCGGTTATCGAATCGCTGGTAAGCCCCCAAAGGTTGATTTTAAAGGCTGCGTTATTAATTTCGATAAGGTTCTCACAGGGATGTAGGTTTAGGTTCAGTCTGGAACTGTGAACCTGTGCCACTAAAGCTTTTAAATGTCACTGACAGGGAAGAAACTTAGTAGAATTGGTATTCATTCACCTAACCCCACCACGTCAGTATATTTTAACTTGATCTTGTCCTATATCAATAAAAAATTAAAAATAATACAAATGATATTGATTCCCATTTGATGCTGTGATTAAATGCGCGCAATTCAATTATTGTTTCTTTTATAGGCTGAGTCATGCGAATTCTTTCTTCTTTTCAACCTGCGTTGATTGCTTTATCGGTTTTTAGTGCTATTTCGAATGCTGCATTAGCAGATGATGATATGGAACATTTAACTATTTTCGGTAGTGCTCAAGCCGTTAATGATATGCCGGGCAGTGCCCATATGATTTCTCAAGCTGATCTAGAGAAGTTTGATTTTACCGATATTATGCGTACGTTAACATCAGTGCCGGGTGTCTATGTATTAGAAGAAGATGGTTACGGATTACGCCCTAATATTGGTATGCGTGGTACCGGACAGAATCGCAGTGAAAAAATCACCATTATGGAAGATGGCGTGTTAGCGGCACCAGCACCATATTCAGCACCTTCTGCTTATTATTTTCCAACTGCAGGTCGTATGCAACAAGTTGAAGTGCTCAAAGGCACGTCAAGTGCAATGTATGGTCCTCGTACTACTGGCGGCGTGATCAATATGTTGTCTCGCACTATTCCAGAGCAGGCACTTGCGGGACAAGTTAACTTAAGTGCAGGTGAAGATGGCTTTGGTAAAGCGCATGCTTATGTGGGCGGTGCAGGAAAGAATGTTTCTTCAGTTATTGAAGTGTTCCGTTACCAAGCCGATGGTTTTAAAGATGTAAATCATACCGGTGATGATACAGGTTTTGTTAAGAATGACATCATGGCGAAAGTGATGATCAACAGCGATACTGATGCCAAGTACTATCAAGAATTAGAGTTTAAACTAAAGTATTCAGATGAAGACTCAGATGAAACCTATATGGGTTTAACTGATGCTGATTTTAAAGCTAATCCTTATTCTCGTTATTCTGCTTCACAGCTTGATAATATGGATACTAGCCATAAACAATTGCAAATTAATCATCATATTGAACTATCAGAGCGTTTTACGTTAGGCACCACAGCTTATTACAACGAGTTTAGCCGTAACTGGTATAAAACCAGTAGTGTGGGTGCTTGGGCAACTGATGATAATGGTGGTTATCTTTTCGATGATAATAATGAACATGTTGTTGAGAAGAGTAGCTTAAGTGGCGGTGGTATCGATAAAGCCGCAGCTTTTGATCGAGATGCTAACAATGAAGTACTTTATGTTGATGTTAAAGCAAACAGCCGAGATTATGAATCAAAAGGAATTCAAACGGTTCTAGATGCTGATTTTGGTGCTCATCAAGTGAAATTTGGCGCCCGTTACCATGAAGATGAAATGGATCGCTTCCAGTGGGTAGATAACTATAGCATGGACAATAGTTATGAAATGACCTTAATCCAAGCGGGTATTCATGGTACTGATTCTAATCGTATTGATTCAGCTCAGGCGCTTGCGCTTTTTATTCATGATGAATATACCGTTGGTGATTTCATTATCAATGCCGGCTTACGTTATGAAGATATGACTATTTCACGTAAAGATTGGGATAAAGGCATCATTGATCGTAGTCAACCGCTAAAGAAAGATGTCAGCAATGATGTTGATGTCTTGTTGCCTTCACTCGCGGTAACCTATCGTGTTAATAATGATTTAGTTATTATTGGTGGCATACAAAAAGGTTTTGCGCCGCCAGCACCAGGTAATGATAAAGCAGAAAACGAAGAAAGCATTAACTACGAGTTAGGTTTACGTTACAGCCAGGAAGCTTTACGTGCTGAAGCACTATTTTTCTATTCAGATTATGAGAATATGCACGGTAATTGTACTGCTAGCCAAGGTTGTGATGATGATAATATTGGCAACCAATATAATGCCGGTGAAGTGAAAGTTTCAGGCTTAGAAATGAAAGCTGGTTATGAATTTACTGCCGGAGCATTAGCATTTCCTGTTGATGTGACTTACACCTTTACTGATACAGAATTTCAAAATGCGTTTGAATCAGGATTAGAGACTTGGGCGAATGTTGCGGCCGGTGATGAATTACCTTACGTACCAGAAAATCAATTACAAGTAAGCTTAGGTGTTGTTGGAGAAAACTGGCGCGGTGACATGCTGGTGCGTTATATGGATGAAATGCGTACAATAGCAGGTCAAGGTGCATTGGTTTCTGGACAGTCTATTGACAGCCGCACTGTGGTTGATATGGCCGCACACTATAGTGTTGCAGAAAACCAAGAAATCACATTCAATGTTGATAACTTACTTGATAAAGAGTACATGTCAACACGTACACATGGCTCTATCATGGTCGGTAAACCACGTAGTGTTACTTTAGGCTATAAATACAGCTTCTAATTTAACATGGTATGAAGGTATGAAAAAGCGAGCGATAAGCTCGCTTTTTGCTTATTTGGATAAAGGTAATGTGAGGTCATCGTGACAAGCTTGTTAAGCACTATCATGACTTAGTTCGATTATCAGTGGAGAATAATATATTGCTACTCTGCTGATCTAGCTATTCTATAGTTGCAAAAGTGTTTTAATTTCTTCTTCATAGGCGATCTTTTTTTGTTGATTAAAGCCGACATGAACACTGATTATTTGCCCTGTTCGGTCAACAACAAAGCTACTTGGCATACCTTTAAGTTTATATTTTCGTGCTATCAGACCTTTTGGATCAAAAATTACCGGAAAATCAGCCGGTATTTCTGCTAAAAATTCATTGGCTAATGTACGGCTGTGATCTAAATTAACACTGATTATGGTTAAGCCATCAGCTTGATATTTTGCTTTTAAATTGTTCATCCATGGAAATGACTGACGACAAGGTATGCACCAAGACGCCCAAAAGTCGACATAGATGACATCTCCTTTGTTACTTGCTAACTGCTGCTCTAATAATTCAATGGTATTTACGCTATTATTATCATTTGCCCATAGTGACTGAGAAAAAATAACTGATGCTATTACAAAAGCGCATATTTGAAGTTTTTTTATCATCGTACTACCGGTCATTATTAGCTTATTGTATTAGTATTTAAGCATGTTGACAGCTATTCACAAAGCTAAGATGAAATTTTATAACCGTTATCGTAAAGTCGTTTTTGTGAGTTGTGCAAGTAAGAGTGAAATTTTTGATAGAGTGAATACATTAAAAAGGTGATAAATACAGAATGGTTATGCAGCAAAGTAAATTATATAAGCGATTTTTTTCTCTATATTGGGTTATTAGTGTCGCTGTCTCATTTAGCTCAGCACTTCACGCAGAGCAAAGTCAAACTTTAGATAGAGATCAGTGGTTAAAAGCGCGCTTTGGCGCACAGCATGACGCACTTATTCCCATTGTTGCGGTTGCAGATATGTTGTACGGCTGTCAGCAAACAAAGCATGCTGATAACAGTGTAAATATTAAAAGTTTAATTACGCAATTAGATAAAAACAATTTAGCTGAAAAATTAATTGCCTGTTTGGCCGGTGAATCTCTTAAGTCAGATGAGGCATTAAATTATGGTTTAACGGGTTGTTTTAATGAACAGTTTGCGCATTTGCCTTTAGCAGAAAAACAGCAAAAAATGGCTTTAGTTAGTAAAGCGATTAATGGACTTTCACGAGTAGAAAGACAAAAAAGCTTTACGCAATGTGTTACTGAGCAAGCGATTCACTATTTGCGTTAATCCTTGTTCTTTTGTGCTTTTTTGTCACTAACAAAAGAGCTAGGCAGTATTTCTACGCCGACCATGCGAGCAACTTTTATCATAATAGGAATGGTAATAGGGGCAAATGGCAAAATAGCAAAAACACCAATACCAAGACCTTTTAATATATCAACAAATTGTTGGTTGGCAATACGCATCTCTTCAGCACTAGCATCACGTTTGGTGTAGCGCTTGTAAATACTTAACATAGCCTTGGTTTCTGCTTTTTCTTGAGCTAAGGCTATTTTTATCTTCAGCATTTGCCGTTTAAGTCGGACAATATTACGCCTTTTACTGATACGTAAAACACGGATAGGGACTTTATGGAAATGGCGCCAGACTTTCATTTACGTATTCTCCCATAATAACTAGTCAATGTAAGTAGTTAATCAATGGCCATGCGATTATTAGCAAAGGCATTGCTTTGTGAAGCCGTGTTATTGATTTTGACAAGGTTTTGCCTGAAGGTGTTGCTCATATCATCTGTACCTTGCATCTTGAAGTCGCATGACTATATATTCGATAAAACATAATTTGTAACAAATACTAGGGCACTGACCTAGAACAGTTTTTTATATTTTAGCCAATATGGCTTATAGTTAGAGTAATTTTTAATATTGCGATAATGGAATAAGTATTATGGGACATGAAACGCCGAAAGTTTTGGTTGTTGATGATGATATGCGTTTACGTGCCTTACTGGAACGATATTTAGTTGAACAGGGCTTTGTCGTTCGTAGTGCTGCTAACTCTGAGCAAATGGATAGATTACTCGAACGAGAAAACTTCCATTTATTAGTGCTTGATTTGATGTTACCTGGTGAAGATGGTTTATCTATTTGCCGTCGTTTACGTCAAAACTCTAATGATATCCCTATTGTTATGTTAACAGCAAAAGGCGATGAGGTAGACCGTATTATTGGTTTAGAGCTTGGCGCCGATGACTACATGCCAAAACCATTTAACCCTCGGGAATTGTTAGCACGTATTAAAGCGGTTTTACGTCGCCGAGTGCAGGAAGCCCCAGGTGCACCTTCACAAGAAGAAAATATTATTTCTTTTGGTGAATATCAACTTAATCTTGCTACGCGCGAAATGCTTAAAGGTGATATCAATATGCCATTAACTAGCGGGGAGTTTGCGGTATTAAAGGCATTGATCACACACCCTAGAGAGCCATTATCACGTGATAAGTTAATGAACTTAGCGCGTGGTCGTGATTATTCGGCGTTAGAGCGTAGTATTGATGTCCAAGTGTCACGCTTACGCCGTATGTTAGAAGAAGATCCCGCTAAACCTCGTTATATTCAAACCGTTTGGGGCTTGGGTTATGTCTTTGTTCCTGAAGGTAAGTCTGTTGAGTAATGACGCTACTTAAAAACATGCAAAAAATAACCTTAATTTAGTAGAAGTATATGAAAATATTGCCACGTAGCGCCTTTGGTCAAACGGTGTTATTAATTGGCCTTTTGTTGTTAATTAATCAGGTTGTGTCGTTTATATCGATGTCGATATATATAATTCAGCCTAATGCACAACAGGTTAACCAGCTACTGGCAAAGCAAGTTAAGGTTGTTTTTATTGATGTTGCTGATGAAGTTTTAAGTCCTGCGATGGGAGAAGCGTTTCAGCGAGAAACTGGCATTGGTGTCTATCGTGAAGCTGCCGCAATGAAGCTTGGCTTGCAAGAGGCTGTTTATTACGCTTTTCGCTCGGAAGAAATGTCGAATTTATTAGGTGGCCCTGCTGAAGTCAGAATTTCACAAGGTGATGAATACCTATTTTGGATCCGTCCCCCACAAGCACCCGATTACTGGGTTAAAATTCCGATTAATGGCTTAGAAGAAGAAAATTTTTCACCGCTTATTGTGGTACTCATGATTTTAGGAATTTTAAGTGTTATGGGTGGTTGGCTGTTTGTACGACAACTTAACCGGCCGCTAAGTGCCTTACAGCATGCTGCGCATGATGTTGGCCGTGGTGATTTTCCTGAACCCTTGACCGAGCGTGGCACGACTGAAATTGTTGCGGTAACGCGAGCCTTTAATCATATGTCTAAGGGCATTAAACAACTTGAAGATGACCGTAATCTACTCATGGCAGGTATATCTCATGACTTACGCACGCCATTAACCCGTATTCGTTTAGCAACTGAAATGATCTCTGCACATGATGATTTTTTAAAAGCAGGTATTGAAGGTGATATTGATGATATGAATAACATCATAGATCAGTTCATCGACTATATTCGCCATGATAGTAAGGATAAAGCTGAGTTAGGTGATATTAATACCTTGATTGAGGAAGTTGTGCAGTCAGAAAGCATTTTAGAGCGAGAAATTATTTTTACAGCTGAATCTTTACCGAAAGTGCCATTACGTTATGTTGCGATGAAACGAGCACTGGCAAATCTAATTCAAAATGCCCTACGTTATTCGAGCGGTAAAATTACCGTAACATCTGCATTTGATAAAAGTAAACGGGAAATTTATTTTTGTGTTTGTGATGAAGGACCAGGGATCCCCGAAGTTGATATTGAGCGTTTATTTCAACCCTTTACGCAAGGAGATAAAGCACGAGGAGGGGAAGGCAGTGGTTTAGGCTTAGCCATCATAAAGCGTATTGTTGACACTCACGGTGGTCGCGTTGAATTGTCTAATCGAGATGAGGGCGGTTTAAGCGCGAAAATTTGTTTACCGACCCAATAGCATTAGTGCTAATTCACCAGATAAATTCATCAATGATGAGATATAAAAAAGCCGTCGTATTGACGACGGCTTTTTTTAGATGCTGTGCGATTTAGATTAAACTTTAGGGCCAGCATCAACCAATGATTTACCATTGTCAGTATCGGTAAATTTGTCAAAGTTGTTAACAAAGCGAGTAGCTAAGTCGACAGCTTTTTCATGCCACTGTGTTGATTCTGCATAAGTGTCGCGTGGATCTAAAATCTCGCTATTAACACCAGCAATACTCGTTGGAATGTCTAAATTGAATAATGGTAAAACTTGTGTTTCTGCATTATCAATTGAACCATCTAAAATGGCATCAATAATGGCGCGAGTATCTTTAATTGAAATACGTTTGCCTGTGCCGTTCCAACCGGTGTTAACTAAATAAGCTTCTGCGCCGACTGCTTGCATACGTTTGCGCAGTACTTCGGCGTATTGTGTTGGGTGTAAGCTTAGGAACGCCGCACCAAAACAACTTGAGAATGTTGGTGTTGGTTCAGTGATGCCTCGCTCAGTGCCGGCAAGTTTTGCTGTGAAACCAGACAAAAAGTAATACTCTGTTTGTGCAGGAGTTAACTTAGCAACAGGTGGTAATACACCAAAAGCATCAGCAGTTAAGAAAATAACCTTTTTTGCATGGCCAGCACGAGAAACAGGTTTTACAATGTTATCAATATGGTGAATAGGGTATGAAACACGAGTATTCTCAGTATTTGAGTTATCGTCAAAATCAATTTCGCCCTTTTCGTTAACCACAACGTTTTCTAGTAACGCGTCGCGACGGATAGCATTGTAGATGTCAGGTTCGTTTTCTTTACTTAAGTTGATGGTTTTTGCGTAACAACCACCTTCAAAGTTAAATACACCATTTTCATCCCAACCATGTTCATCATCACCAATAAGCTGGCGTTTAGGATCAGTTGATAATGTAGTTTTACCTGTGCCTGATAAACCAAAGAAAATAGCTGTATCACCATCTTCACCGACGTTAGCACTACAATGCATCGAGGCAATGCCTTTTAAAGGTAATAAGTAGTTCATCATAGAGAACATACCTTTTTTCATTTCGCCACCGTACCAAGTACCACCGATAAGTTGCATTCTTTCAGTTAAGTTAAATGCAACAAAATTTTCTGAATTTAAACCTTGTTCTTGCCAGTTGGGGTTGGTGGCTTTTGCACCATTCATGACGATAAAGTCAGGTTCGTAATTTGCTAATTCAGCATCGGTTGGGCGAATAAACATGTTTTTAACAAAATGTGCCTGCCAAGCGACTTCTGTGATAAAACGAACTTTTAAACGGGTAGCGTCATCAGCACCACAAAAGGTATCAACAACGAATAAGCGCTTGCCAGATAGTTGCTCAGTTACTAAGCCTTTTAAATCAGTCCATGTTTCTTGTGTCATTGGCTTGTTGTCATTTTTACCTTGATCTGACCACCAAACAGTATCACGGCTGGTATCGTCACGGACGATATATTTATCTTTTGGAGAGCGGCCAGTAAAAATGCCAGTGTCTACTGAAACAGCGCCAAGTTCGGTCACTACGCCTTTATCAAAACCTGTGAGATCAGATCTTGTTTCCTCAGCAAAAAGTAACTCATAAGACGGATTGTAAACGACCTCTGCAACATTAGTGATGCCGTATGAAGATAAATCTATTGAGTTTTCTAAAGCTGCCATTGCGAATTCGCTCCTAAAAAGTATGACGTTTTTTAAATGAATAGTGTGGTATTTCCGATTATGGGCGCCAATTTTAGGTGATTGTTGAGCAAAACGAAAGTTTTTTTTCTTTCGTTGTGAAAGTTTTCATTATAACTTTCACTTTTTTTTTGTTGAGATTTTTATTATGTCAAACGTCAAGCCAATTTTTTATACAAAACCATTTTAAATTTTATTGTTATTTATAATAAAATCAAACACTTGTTCTTGTTACTGAGTTGACCGAATGGTCAGGAAAATGAGTCGTTATTGAGGAGGTAAAAATTGAATGAAATTTATTAAATGTTTCGAAGTGATACGAATGAAAGCATATTTTCCATTCGTATACTTATCTAACGAAACTTTTAATAACTAATCGAATATTTCCCCTTCGCTGCTTTCAATAGGGTTGCTACCATCAAGGATCTCGCTACTTATATCTTCACTAATGTATTCTGTCGGGGCAGAGCCTAATTCAAAGTACTCAAAACGGCTGGATTTATCTGTTTTCTTGGTTAATTTTCCTGAGGCTTTATCTATGCGAACCGACATCAGTGCTTGTGGCTGTTCAAATGGTTCAACAGGAAGGTCTGCTAGTGCAACTTTCATAAAATTAATCCAAGCTGGCTGTGCTGATTTTGCACCAAACTCTTTGCCTGTGGTTTGTGCTTTACCTAAGTTACTGTTATAAACCGTTCGACCTAGATTACGGCTAGGATCGTCAAAACCTATCCAAGATGTAGTGACTAGTCTGCGACTATAGCCGGAAAACCAAGCATCTTTTGCTTGGTTGGTGGTACCTGTTTTACCTGCAATATCTCTGCGTTTAAGTGTACGGGCACGATAGCCAGTACCTTGCCAATAAGGTTTTATATTCCAGTCAGCCCCCCAAATAGCGGAGTTAAGAGCTTCAGTCATTAAGAATGCATTTTGTGCACTAATTACCCGTCCAGCTTTATTAATAACTTTTGGCTCAAGTATGGTATCGGTAATGTTATCTAAAGTATCATTGTCTTTATTTTTAGTTTCTAAAACTGAGGCTGTTGGAAAATTATCCTCACAGTGATCACAAGCAATAGCGGGGTTAGCTTGGAAAATAACTTTACCGAATGAGTCTTCAATGCGTTCGACTAAATAGGGCTGAATTAAAAAACCACCATTGGCAAAAGTAGCAAAGCCTGTTGCTACCTCTAAAGGTGTTAAAGAGGCTGATCCTAAAGCTAGAGATTCATTACGGGGTAAGTCATCAGGATCAAAGCCAAACGAGGCCAAGTAGGGAATAATTTTATCTAAGCCGACATCTCTGAGTAATCGAACGGCAATAACGTTTTTTGATTGTGCAAGCGCTAAACGCAAGCGAATTTCCCCGTTATAAACTGGCGGTGAATTTTTTGGACGCCAGACTACGCCTGAACTTCTATCCCATTGATTTATTGGTGCGTCATTAACTATTGATGCTAAGGTATAACCACTGTCTAGTGCTGCAGAGTAGATAAAAGGTTTAATATTGGAGCCCACTTGCCGTTTAGCTTGAGTTACACGGTTGAATTGACTTTGGATAAAACTAAAACCACCCACGGCTGCTTTTATTGCTCCATTGTCAGTCGCCAAAGATACCAGCGCTGAACTCACATCGGGCAATTGACTCAGGCGATAGCCTGTTGCTGACGGCGTGACCATAATGATATCGCCAGTTTTGACTATTTCATTTGCGTTATTGGGAGCTGGGCCTTGCTTATCGTCGTTAAAGTAAGCTCGTGCCCACGACAACCCTGGCCACTCGATAGTGATATCAGAGCCAGCTTCTAATCTGACTTTAATCGAGCGCTCTAAGGTTTCAGTAACAACGCCAGGAACAAGTGAGTGATAGCTGCTTAAAGGCGCGAGGGCTTGTGCTATTTCATCATCACTTATTGGCTCAGCTATTGTGTTGCTGGGAGCATTTATTTCAGTCGAATTTAATTGCTCATCGTTTGCTGGTCGTAAACTTGTCAGAGGACCGCGATAACCGTGACGTTGATCATAGGCAATTATGTTATTAATGACAGCTTGTTGTGCGGCATGCTGCAGCTTTGAAGTTACGGTAGTGAAAACCTTATATCCGCCGGTATAAGCAGCTTCCTTACCAAAACGCTCAATCATTTCTTGATGAGCCATTTCGGCAATATAAGGTGCATTTAACTCTATTTCCGCACCATGTTTTTCGGCTGTAATTGGCTGCTTATTGGCTGTTAACATCTCTTGCTCAGTAATATAGCCAGCATTATACATACGTTGCAACACCACTGTCCGTCTCTGCATTGCACGATCCGGACGGCTAATTGGATTCATGGTTGAAGGCGCTTTTGGTAATCCTGCTAATACCGCAATTTGAGCTAAGCTCAGCTCTTTAACATCTTTACCATAATATACTTGTGCAGCAGCACCAAAACCGAAGGACCGATGCCCTAAAGATATTTTATTCATATAGAGAGCCAGTATTTCATCTTTGGTCAGTAGACTTTCAATGTGAAAGGAGATGAATATTTCTCGGATTTTTCGGACATAAGTTTGCTCACGAGTTAAAAAGAAGTTTCGTGCAACTTGCATGGTGATGGTACTTGCACCACCTTTATTTTGTCCGGTTAACTGGCCTAATATGGCTCGGCCCATACCGATAGGATCAACACCAAAATGCAGGTAAAAACGGTCGTCTTCAGTGGCTAAGATCGCATTGATTAGTTGTTTGGGCATTTCATCTAATGTTAGCGGGATACGTTTCTTTTCGCCAAATTGAGAAATAAGTTTACCGTCAGCGCTGAATATTTGCATTGGCGTTTGCCATTGCAAATCTCTCAGTGAGTCAACACTGGGTAAGCTTGAACGCATGGATAAATAAATTCCGGCAAGCGCTAGAATTCCAATTAATATCAATACAGAGCCTGCTTTTAACAGATTTTTTATAGAAAACACAGAGGGATGCTCAATAAAAGTTATAAAAATGACGTAATAATACTAGTATATCCTGTAAAAGCATGTAATAAATGTATTTATACGAATTTTATGCCTAATATTATAATAATAAAATGTTCTAGTAGGATTCTATGTTAAGTAGTTTATGGAAAAAAAAGACCTCATTAATGGTAGGAATTGACATTGGTTCCCACTCTATTAAAGCTGTTCTACTGAGCCAAAACGATACTGGATATGTGCTGGAAACTGTCGCCATTGAAGCGATGCCAAGAGGGGCTATTGTTGATAGAGAAATTCAGGATATTGACGCGGTTGGTAAAGTTGTAGCGAAAATTCGAAAAAAAATATCCTCGTCAGTAAGCCAAGCCGCATCGGCAGTTTCTGGGCAAACGGTTATTACGAAAATCATCTATATGGATGTTGCACTAAACGAACAAGAATTGGCCAGTCAAATTGAAATTGAAGCTGATAGCTTGATCCCTTACCCTCTCGATGAAGTTAGCTTAGATTTTGAATCACTTGACATTAATGAGTCGGACCCAAGTAAAATTAATGTTTTGCTCAGCGCTGCTCGTACTGAATCTGTAGAGGCACGTGTTGCAGCATTAGACGCGGGTGGCTTTGATGCAAAAGTGATTGATGTTGAGTCGTATGCAATTAGCCGTGCTTTTGATTTAACCTTGCGGCAGTTGCCAGATGATGCTGCAGATAAAGTTGTTGCTACGGTTGATTTAGGCGCCACTATGACACTATTTTCAGTTACTGAAGCGAGCAAGCATATTTACAGTCGTGATCAACTTTTTGGTGGCGAGCAATATACTCGTGCAATCGTTTCTTATTATAATAAATCTTTTGAAGATGCTGAGTTAGCAAAACTCACTAATGATTTACCTGCCAACTATACTTTTGAAGTTTTAGCGCCTTTTCATACGATATTAGTACAACAGATTCGTCGTGCTATCCAAATGTTTCTAACCACCAGCGGCCAAGAAAAAATTGATTACCTTGTTATCTCAGGTGGTAGTGCTTTAGTGGAAGGAATAGAACAACTACTAACTGAAGAGCTGGCTATCCATACGGTGATAGCGAACCCTTTTTCAGGCATGGAAATTTCCACTAAGATTGATCAAGAACAGCTAGTGAAAACAGCGCCTCGTCTTATGGTGGCGGCCGGTTTAGCATTAAGGAGTTTTGTTCCGTGGCATATATAAATTTATTACCATGGCGTGAAGAAGCCGAAAAAGCCAAACAGCGAGAGTACTTTACGGTATTAACTGCAGTTGCCCTGGGCACTTTTGCTTTGGTATTTTTAGTGAACCAATTTTATCAAATGCGTATTGATGGTCAAAACACCCGTAATCAGTTTTTGCAAAATGAAATTAAAGTGCTGGACTTACGTATTGCAAAAATAAAATCGCTTAACGAAAAGAAAAAAGAACTTAAAAAGCGCACTAATGTTATAGAACAATTACAGCGTAGCCGTAATGTTGGTACCCAAGTATTGAATGAAATAGCGCAAGTAGTGCCTAATGGTATTTATCTTACGCGCTTAGAAAAGCAGGGTAATAGCCTGAGTATTATCGGTAAAAGTGAGTCAAACAATCATTTGGCTAACATGATCAGAGAGATAGAACGCTCTGATTTATTTGAAGGTGCGATACTTGAGTCAATAACCTCAAATGATGCCACCAGTAAATTGTTAAGCGATTTCAAAATGCAAGTTCGCATTAAAGGCTTAATGAATCTGAATGAGCTAGGGGCGCCATGATGAATTTTGATTTATCAGAATTTACCGAGCAATTTAATGGCTTAGAACTTGATAATATTGGTCAATGGCCGAAAGCAGCGAAAGTTGTTTTATCGATATTCTTAGTTATTTTAGTTCTAGGTTTAGGCTATGCGCTGATGATTAGCGACCAAATTAAGCAGCTTGAACGTGTTACAGCTGAAGAAACGACCTTAAAACAACAATACCAAGCTAAATATCATATTTCAGCGAATTTAGAGCGCTTCGAACAGCAGATGATTGAAGCGGAAGCAATGTTTGCTAAACAGTTGAAAAGTCTACCAGAAAGCCATGAAACACCGGGTTTATTAGATGATATCACTTTTGTTGGTACCACCACGGGACTTGATTTTGTCAAACTAAATTGGCAACCAGAAATTGAGCAAGAAATTTATATTGAGTTACCGATAGATATCGAAGTTTTAGGGTCGTACCATGAGTTTGGACAGTTTGTAAGTCGGATTGCTGGTTTACCACGAATTGTCACTCTGCATGATTTTGATATTAACCTGCAAAAGCAGAACTCTGGAGACTTAAAGTTAAAGCTGCAAGCTAAAACCTATCGTTATCGGGAGGCAGCAGAAAAATGAGAATACTTTTTATATTAAGTGCTGTGCTATTAACGGGGTGTTTTGGTGATACTAATGACTTAAAATTATATATTGCTAATGTGCAATCAACTACTGCAAGTTCGATAGAACCGATGCCAGAAGTGACTGTGTTTGACCACTTTGACTATGCTGTCCAAACTCTACGTAGTCCATTTGATGCTCCGAAACCTGAAGCAATCCAAGAAAAAATTCAACAAATGTCAGGCTGTTTAAGCCCAGATCCACGGCGTAGAAAACAACCTTTAGAGAAGTATTCACTGAGTGATTTAATTATGCGTGGCACGTTAGGTGAATTGGGCGTGACTTGGGCTTTAGTTGAAGCGTCTGATAACACCTTACATCGCGTGGCGGTAGGCAGTTATGTTGGTTTATACCATGGCCGAATTACCACAGTAAGCCAAGATAATATAAAAGTATTAGAATTAATTCCTGATGGCGCAGGGTGTTGGGTAGAACGTGAGACGGTTGTTGCCATGACACAGGCAAGTGCAGAGGAGCAAAGATAGTAATGTTGCTATTTAATAAAATTAAAAATGATGATCTTATGACACATTGCAAAATACTAAAGTTAATAACAGCGGTTTATCTATGCGTACTCTCTACTGTTTCGTGGGCTAATGAGCTAACAGGACTTACCTATAACACTATCCAAAGTAATGAAATTGAATTGGTTTTTGAGTTATCAGATAAGATCTTAGTTCAGCCGGAAGTAACAACGTCAATGACGCCTGCACAAGTTAGTATCACCTTTGATGCCGAACAGTTTAACCCTGTAATAGCCAACACTCTTATTGAACATGCAGGGGTGACAAATATTGTCATACAAAAAATAGCCGGTAAAGTTGTCGCCAATGTTAATTTACAGCATTTATCTATTTTTGATGTTATCCAAAAAGATAATACTTTTGCTTTAACTCTCAATACAGGGCAAGTCGATAAAGCGGTAAAGCAATTAATTCCACTGAGCCATGGTTATATTAATAAAATCGACAATATTGACTTCAAGCGTAGCCCGCAAAATGAAGCGCAGCTTTTAATTAAGCTTATTGATAGCAAAGTGGCTGTCGATGTCAGTGAAAAACTAGGTAAACTTTATATTGAATTTCACAACACTGAAATTCTTGAAGAGTTTATATATAAATTAGATGTCACTGATTTTGGTACTCTTGTCAGCGGTATTGAAACCTTTAAGGCTGATCGTAATGCTCGTTTAGTGGTAGATATTAATGGTGCATTTGACTATGAACACCAACAATTGAACGATGTATTCTCCTTAACAGTAAAGAGTAAAGTTCAAGAGGATGGTTATCTTGGTGAAGAAGAAAGCTTTAATGGCAGGGCAATATCGTTAAACTTTCAAGACATTGCTGTGCGTACCGTTTTACAAATTATTGCTGACTACAATGGTTTTAACTTAGTGACCAGTGATACTGTGCAAGGTAACATTACTTTGCGCTTAGATGGTGTACCTTGGGACCAAGCACTTGATATTATCTTGAAGGTTAAAGGTTTAGATAAACGCATGGAAGGCAATATTCTGATGGTAGCGCCGAGCGATGAATTAGCCGCTCGTGAAGCTCGTGATTTACAGGCACAGCAGCAAGTTGAAGAATTAGCCCCACTATACTCAGAATATGTACAAATTAATTATGCTAAAGCTGTTGAATTTGCGACGTTAATTAAGAATGAAGAAAATAGCATTTTATCTGCACGGGGTAGCGTCAGTGTTGATGAAAGAACCAATACACTGCTAATTCGTGATACGGCTAATAGCATTGCAGACATTAAACGTATGGTGACTGTTTTAGATATACCGGTTCGGCAAGTTATTATTGAATCACGCATGGTGACAGTAAAAGATAATATCAATGAAGAGTTAGGTATTCGTTGGGGGGTTACAGATACGGGCAGTGAATCCTCAACCTCAGGTACGCTTACGGGTGCCAATAATGCTGGTAATGGTATCGTGCCTAATTTAACCGACCGATTAAATGTTAATCTACCTGTGACAAGCCCTGCCGGTAGTATCGCGTTTCAAGTTGCGCGCTTAGCCGATGGTACTATTCTTGATTTAGAATTAAGTGCGATGGAAAAAGAAAATAAAGGTGAAATTATTGCTAGCCCTCGTATTACTACGGCTAATCAAAAGGAAGCCTATATTGAGCAAGGGGTTGAAATTCCGTATCAAGAGGCTGCTTCTAGCGGAGCCACTTCTACCCAGTTTAAAAAAGCGGTATTAAGTTTAACGGTTACTCCGCATATTACTCCTGATGATAGAATTATTTTAGACTTAGTGGTAACGCAAGATACTGTTTCAGATGTGTCAAATGGTAGTGCGCCGGCAATAGATACTCAAAGAATAGGCACACAAGTACTGGTTAATAATGGGGAAACTATCGTGCTGGGTGGTATTTATCAGCAACAAATTATTAGTTCAGTGTCAAAAGTCCCTGTTTTAGGTGATATTCCCTATTTTGGCTGGATGTTTCGCAATAGTAGTAACTTTAATGAGAAAAAAGAGCTATTAATATTCGTTACACCACGCATAGTTACAGAAAGATTTTAAGTTAATTTGCCTGTAAGGTGGTGTTTTCATCTTACATGCTTGCAATTTGTACCCAACAATTGCGATAATTGCGCCCTTGAAATTTTCGAGGGGGTTCCCTCTTACCTGTTCACGTAATAAATAAACGAGTATTAATTAATCTAATGGCAGAAAAACGTAACATTTTCCTTGTAGGCCCGATGGGCGCAGGCAAAAGCACCATTGGTAGAGAATTAGCGGATAAGCTACATCTAGAATTTTTTGATTCCGATCAAGAAATTGAACGTCGCACCGGTGCTGATATCGCGTGGGTTTTTGATCTTGAAGGCGAAGAAGGCTTTCGATTAAGAGAAGAAACCGTTATTGAGGATTTAAGTGAAAAACAAGGTATTGTTTTAGCAACTGGTGGTGGATCTGTGATTAGTGCTCAAGTACGTAATCGCTTATCCGCACGCGGCATTGTGGTTTATCTTGAAACAACGATCGATAAACAAGTGGCTCGCACCCAGCGAGACAGACGTCGTCCGCTACTTCAAACCGATGAAGAACCTAGAACAGTACTTGAAAACTTAGCTGTTGAACGCAATCCGTTATATGAAGAAATTGCCGATGTAATCGTGCAAACGGATGATCAAAGTGCCAAAGTGGTAGCAAGTAAAATAGTCGAACGTTTAGATTTTTAATGACGTAGCTATGACCACACTGCAAGTTAAACTAGGTACGCGCAGCTACCCTATCTATATAGACAGCGGACTATTATCCAATAGTGATCTGCTGTCTAGTCATATCCGTAGTAAACGTGTATGCATTGTTAGTAATGACATTGTAGCACCACTTTATATTGAGCAGTTAAAGCACAGCCTAAAGAATTTTGACGTTGATGAAATTGTTTTACCTGATGGTGAAGCAGAAAAAAGCTTAGCAAACTTTGAACGGATAATGTCACACCTATTAACCGGTACCCATGGTAGAGACACTACGCTAATTGCATTAGGTGGTGGCGTTATCGGTGATATTACCGGCTTTGCTGCTGCTTGCTATCAACGTGGTATTGATTTTATTCAAGTACCCACGACCGTCTTGTCTCAAGTAGACTCCTCTGTTGGCGGTAAAACAGCGGTTAATCATCCTTTAGGTAAAAATATGATAGGTGCTTTCTATCAACCTAAGGCGGTCTTTATTGATCTGGCCACGTTAACTACTTTGCCGATTAGAGAGTTTAATGCTGGCATGGCTGAAGTGATTAAATATGGCATACTAGGTGATAGTAAATTTTTTACTTGGCTTGAAGATAATGTTGCTGAAATTCAAGCGGGTGAAAGTACGGTATTAATGCAAATGATAGAGTGTTGTTGTCAATGCAAAGCCAATATTGTTGCTGAAGATGAAACCGAAGCAGGTGTTCGAGCGTTATTAAATTTAGGTCATACTTTTGGCCATGCTATTGAAGCCGACCAAGGCTATGGAAAATGGTTACATGGTGAAGCTGTAGCTGCTGGTATGGTAATTGCATCTAAGTTAGCTGTAGCAATGAATTTGCTTGAAGTGTCAGATCTTCGTCGTGTTGAAGCACTGCTTTCTGCGTTTAATTTACCGTTAATTGCACCAGAAAATATGGGTTTTAACGAATTTATTTGTCATATGCGCCGTGATAAAAAGAACTTAGCAGGTAAACTGCGTTTTATCCTTCCAACCGCTATTGGCCAATCTGAAATTAACGACGATGTTAGTGAGGAAATGCTTCAACAAATTCTATAATTTACTCTGAATAGGTGAAGTATGTCGGCGTTAGTAAACAATATTGGCTTATCAAATGATAACACCAGTGTCACTAAAATTAGTGCCCATGCACGCATAGATTATATTCTACGCTTTTCAAAACAAGCTATCTTAGTGATTGATGAAAGTGTTGAGCAGAATGCCGCACTTTCTGGTCAATTTCTGGCAAGTTTATCTGAACAACATAATGCCGCCTATATTTCACTTTCTTCACAATTCAATAATATTCAAATTCGTTGTCGTATTATAGAGCAATTATCTGCTGGCGAGTTATTTGATCCTGAAATATCTTTAGCTGTGAGTGTGATTAATTTAGCGAAAAAATCACCACAAGTGATTAGTATTATCCTTGATAATGCACAGTATCTCTCCTTGCAAATATTACATGAAACGGCACAATTAATAGCGATCGCCAAAAAAGCTAATTTGAATGTTAATATTGTGATGTTCGGCTCTGCCCAAGCGGGGAAAACGGTTGCAGATAATAAAACTCTGTTTGATGATAAATTAGCATTGTTATCAGCACAGTCAGGTCAACTACTATCAACCACGGCATTAATTTTTAAGAATACTCAGCCAAAATGGTCTTTTATTAAGCAAAATAAATGGTGGCTTAGCGTATTAGTGCTTTTATTTTGCTTTGCTGTGTTAGTGATCAGTTTATTACAACGAGATAGTTTTAATTTTTCTAAGTCGTTAGTGATCGATAATCAAGAAAAAATATTATTGAAGAACGAACTAGCGAAGCCACAAACAATGGTACTTATCGCTGATAGTACCATTGCCCCTGACGCGAAAGCGTCCTCGTTAACAGAAAAAACACAAGTTCATAGCGCTGCGGTAGCTAAAGATATTTATCTATCTTTAACTAGTCCGGTATCTGACCGAGCGAAGGAAAATGAAATACTGCCGGCGTCGCCTGCAGATATTATGTTAGCAATGGCTACTGAGGTCGATGATGTTTTATCCATCGATGTTGCAGCAGCTAGTGTTATCGTAAGCGAGCAGAAAACCGCAGCTAAGATAGTGGCAAATCACTCTCCGCAACCATTAATAATAAATAATGCTTATTATGCTGATAAGAAAGGTTATGTGATACAAATTGCAGCATTTAGTGAGTTAAAATTACCGAAAAAGTTTTTAGATACCTTAACCGGTGTCGAGTATAAGGCTTACCAACGCTTATTGAATAACAAGCCGGTAGTGGTGATCACAAGTACCGTATATGCCGAAAGACCTGCTGCGGAACTTGCTTTATCACAATTACCAAAAGCATTATTAGAACGCCAGCCATGGCTTAAGTCGGTTACTGTGGTGAATAACGAAATTAATGCTTTCTTGTCTTCGCAATAATCATAACCCAACAAAATAAATAACAACTAACTAAGTGTAGGCTTGTTAAGCAAGATTACTTATCTAGAATTTTTTCTATGAACTCAATCATAGTGTTTAACATGGTTTGAAACGTAACCTAAGACATGCCATGAGAATTCATAAATAATCAACTTTACTAAAAAGCACGGAAATATAGCCTAGTGTACCTGAATTTGGGACAGTAGTTATGTGAACCCATTGATGTATCAAGTTGTAGAATTATTTAATGTGATTGCTATTAATTCACGATACAATCCCCGCTTACTTTTCAGATGCTTGCTATCTGTTGTTGAATTTTTAGGTTTGTAGGTGTCATGAAGAAAAAACATCGAGCTTTTTTAAAATGGGCGGGAGGAAAATACGCGCTAAGTGATGTAATAAACTCTATGTTACCAAAAGGAAATCGCTTGATTGAACCTTTTGTTGGTGCAGGTTCAGTGTTTTTAAATAGCGATTATGATGAGTACTTACTTAGCGACATTAATCAAGACTTAGTTAATCTTTATCGAATTTTACAGCGAACGCCGGAAAAATTCATCGAAGATGCTCGGCAATTTTTTACCGCTGAAAAGAACCAGTCAGAGGTATACTACCAATTACGTAAAGAGTTCAATGCAAGTTCAGATCCCTATTTTAGATCGTTAGTTTTTCTTTATATGAATCGTCATGGCTATAACGGTTTATGTCGATATAATAAATCTGGTGGCTATAATGTGCCATTTGGTAAGTATAAACGACCGTACTTTCCTGAGGCTGAATTGTATCATTTTGCCGAGAAAGCAAAAAAAGCAATATTTATCTGTGATGGTTACCGTCAAACTTTTGCTCATGCAAAATCAGGGGATGTCATTTATTGTGATCCGCCCTATGTGCCACTCAGTAAAACTGCGAGCTTTACCAGTTACTCAGGTAATGGTTTTGGTTTAGATGAACAAGCTGATCTCGCTAATGCCGCGGAAGAAGTTACCAACAAACGTAATATATCAGTACTGATCAGCAACCATGATACTATTTGGACACGAAAGATTTATCAGCATGCAAAAAAGCAGCGTTCGATAGAAGTATCTCGAACCATTAGTCAAAAAGGCAGTAAACGTAATAAAGTTGCTGAACTGTTGGTGCTCTATTAGTTGGTGAAAGCTTTGCTTAGGCTGAAAATTACCAGATGCTAATTTAACTTTCGCTTTAGAATTCTTTGTCAGTGAGCGTTAGCGATTGATAAAAATTTATCAAGTGTCGCAGTGAACACTAGCTAGGTAACACTAAACTAACGATGGCTATAAGTGCAGTAACGAAAACCACCACGGCAATTAAGCCGGCGATAATAAAGTGGCTAAGCTTACCTTGTGTAAAATCACGCTGTCTGTTTTTATCACTCTGTACTCCGAAAAATGCCGCACCTACACTTTTAAATGTTTCTTTAAAGTTACTTGAGCTCATTGCTATCCTTAAATGCCGCTTTGCTATTTTATTAACCAATGAATATTCAGTATGTTCTAATGCGCAGTCGCGATCAAGTATTGACAATTTACTTATATTTTAAACATTTTTAGTTAATGTTAAGCATTATAATAAACAGATAAATTGATGTGATTAACTAATCGAGATATTATTTAACTACGGTTTAAGTCATACCCTCTAATAAGCATCATTTAACGCGAACGGAATTCATGTCGAAACATTTAACGGGCGATACTAAATTTACTGCACAGGTAAAAATTCTCATTGATAAAATTTATGGTCGTAGTCCTTTAAAAGACTCTGTCTTGGAGAGGGCGATTGCATTTTACGATTTAGAGCATTTTTCTCAGCGTAAACTTGAAAAATTAACACAGGATATTGAGCATTTAAAACAAATTGCTAATCCTAAAAGCAAAGCTAAGATAGAAAATCTTGAGCGTGAGCAGCGAGAGTATCTGCAAGAGTTGCGCTTTGAGCGTAATGAGCGTTCTCAACACTTGCAGGCTATTTGTCGAGAGATTATAGAGCTCTGTGAAGGTGATAGCTTTTCAGAAAGCAACCGAAAATCAGCACAACTATTAGGTACTATTCAGCTATTAGCTCCGACTGAAGGTAGTAAAGTTGCGGCGGTTAACGAACGGAGTAAACCATTATACAAAAGTGTACTAACTTTAAGGTTACTTGATGAAGTTTGCTTTAAAAAACTCTTGTCAGATCGATATTTAGAGCAAGAATTAGCTGAAATATCGACCTTTAATCTTAAAGAGCTGCGCAGTGAAAGTGAAGTGGCTTATAGTAAGTTTGTTAATGGACTTAAAATTCCAATATTAATGGCCGCTATTCTACAAGACATTGGTAATAGTCATCCTGATGCTCAAGAAATCATGTTTGGTGTTGACGGTAAACAAGATTGTTATCGCACGCTAAGTGTTGAAGAGCGTAAAGCCTTGTTACAGATTAATTACCGGGAAACGCTGAAATATTTACTTAATGGTATTGGCGTTAGTATGTATTTAGGTAATTCTAAAACAGAGCGAGATGTTTTTAATAAAGCTGAAGCTAATAAATTACGTTTTGTTAAGCAATTATTGAAAAGTAGTGTTAATCCTAAGTTAGGCATAGGAAATTTGTTAAAAATTCCACAAATATATACTTCAATAGTTTTATCAACCAAAGCTAGCTATAACTACAAATTATTACCAAAAGTTTATCAAGCGTTATACCAAAATGCTGAACGTGGTAGTTGTAGTCGTCCTATTGTTGATGCTTTATATCAAATTACCGGGGACTTTCCGCAAGGATTTGGAGTGATTTATATCCCGGCAGATGTTGAGCAAGAAGTTCGTTATGAATACGCGATAGTTAATCAACTTTATCCCGCAAATGTTAGCGAACCTAAATGCCGTATGGCAACTAGAAGTTTAACCTTTATTGGCTATGGCCATGATTTAGTGGTTAAAAAAAACAGCAATTTGTACTTTGTAGAAACAGCAAAAGCGTTTTCAAGTATCAATAAAGAAAGGCTGAATGAAATTTTAGAATTGTTGTCATCAAATTATCTTGAGCGTAAAAAACTTGATTTGTTGCCGCGCTGTTGGCAACCAGGGGAGTACTTTTCAATGAAAACTAACCAAAAACTTTGGAATCGCAGCCGTTAACTCGTTTGCCTTATGTGCTGATTAAACTGTCAGGACATAAGGCGTCGCTACTTTAAGGAAATGAAATTTTCTTTAATACTCCTGTAAGCCTGACAGCGAGTGTTTTAGCTAGAAACAATAATGTTGAATGAGTTGAGCGAGCAGCTGTTCGGTTTTAATAATCTCACTGTCAGCAAGATATTCATTAGGTTGATGTGCTTGATCAATCGAACCAGGTCCCATCACGATTGTTTGGCAACCTAATTGTTGAATAAAAGGCGCCTCTGTTGCGTAATTTACTGCGCAGCAGCTATGGCCGGAAAACTTCTCGGCGGTAAGTACTAATTCACTTTCGGGGGTTTGTTGAAAGCTAGGGGAACTTGGATCAAGCTCGGTTATCGTTAACCTTGCTGGGTATTTTTCAGCGATTGGCTGCAGAGCTTTTGATAACCATGAAACAAGCTCTTGATCTTTCATACCAGGTAGTGAACGCATATCGATATCAAGTTCACAATGGCCACAAATTCTATTGGCATTGTCACCACCGTGAATGGCGCCTAAATTCATGGTTGGTGTTTGCACATCGAATGCTTCATTTTGATAGCTGAGATTGAGTTTTTCTCTCAGCTTAAATAACTCGCTAATCACTTGATGCATGATTTCAATGGCATTAATGCCATTAGCTGGCTTACTTGAATGTCCCGCCTGACCTTTAATACTGATTTTATGAGACATATGACCTTTATGCATAATTACCGGCACTAAATTTGTTGGTTCGCCGATAACAGCGACATCAGGCTTAATCATGTCACTATCAGCAAAAAATCGTGCGCCAGCCATGGTCGTTTCTTCATCTGCCGTTGCTAAAACATATAATGGCTTCTTCAATAATGCTATATCTAGTTGCTGACAAGCTTGCAAAATAAATGCAAAAAATCCTTTCATATCACATGTACCGAGGCCAAAAAGTTTGTCATCTTTGTGATTAATTTGTAATGGATCTGAAAGCCAACGGTTTTCATCAAAGGGTACTGTGTCACTATGGCCAGCAAGTAATAAGCCACCGTGACCTGAACCTAGCTTTGCTAGCATATTGTATTTACCTTTCACACCGGGTACGGCTTGAATGGTAATAGTGAAACCTAAAGTTTCAAACCAAGCGGATAACAAATTTATCACCGCTTGGTTACTTTGGTCCCAGCTAGCTTGTGAAGAACTGATACTAGGTAAGGCAATTAACTGACTGATGGCTTGAGTAAAGTTAGGTAAGTGCTTATTTTGCTTGTTCATGATATCCAATAATCCAAATTATTATGGGTAGTTATGCTAATTAGTTGCATAACTAATTATATAGTGATACTTTAGCATCATAATGTACACAACCTAATTAAATCACACTATGAAAATATTTGTAATGCTTTCAACTAAGCGACGAAGATAAGGTCAAATGTAGGTTCTGGTAAGTCATGTTTTCTAGGTAATATCACCTTTTTGGTCGTCATAGCTAGATAATAATTAGTTAAAGTTGAATAGAATTGCAAAACTTACGTATTAACAGCGTAAGCTTAGTTTCTAATCGTAAATAGAATGGTAAGTAAATGAACGTCATAGTGATTGGTGCAAGTGGTTATGTAGGTGCTGAATTAATTGGTTTATTAATACAGCATGATAAAATTTCAATTCAACATTTGTTGGTATCTGAAAATAGTGATGCTAGCGGTAAAACTTTTGCTGAATTACATGCTCGCTGGCAGGGACTATGTACTTTGCCTTTGCAGGCTTTTTCTGCACAATGGTTTGAGCAGCAGATTAATATCGACAATCATGATATTGATGCTGTTTTTTTTGCCACACCACATGACTTTAGTGCCCAATGGGCGCAAGCCTTTATTGATGCCGATATCAAAGTGTTTGACTTATCTGGTGGCTTTCGTTTGAAAGATGCTGAGCAGTATCCTATTCATTATGGCTTTGAGCATCAATCATTAGAGGCATTGCAGTTGGCGCAATATGGCCTAGCTGAGTGGCAAGCAAATGAAATCGCCAGTAGTGATTTGATTGCTGTGCCTGGCTGTTATCCAACCGCTAGTTTGTTAGCTTTAAAGCCTATAACCACTAATAATCTGCATGTAGAAAACTCGTTGATCGTGGTCAATGGTATTAGCGGTGTTAGTGGCGCCGGAAGAAAAGCTTCTTTAGCAACCAGTTTTTATGAAGTGAGTTTAACGCCCTATAATATTCTTCAGCATAGACATCAGCCTGAAATTAGCCAAGAAGCTAATGCCGAAGTTATTTTTAATCCTCATCTAGCACCATATAAGCGTGGCTTATTAGTCACGATAACCTTGCAATTAAAAGCAGGAGTAAGTGCTGAACAAGTTGATGCTGCATTTACCCAAGCCTATCAAAATAAGCCATTAGTGAGATTAGTAACGGCATGGCCAAAAATTGATAATGTTGCCTACACGCCTTTTGCTGATCTTCATTGGCAAGTTGATGAAAACAAGCAAGTGGTTGTAGTGAGTTGTGCTATTGATAACTTATTAAAAGGTGCGGCTTCACAAGCTATTCAATGTGCTAATATTTGTTTAGATCTACCTAGTCAATATAGTTTATTGCCAACAGCGAGTACATTATGAAAAAGCCGGTAGTGATCAAAATTGGTGGCGCTATCTTAGATGGCTACAACCAAGGGAATACCTCAGCATTAACGGCTTTACTCAAAGTGATCGCCAGCTTAGATGAACAACCTGTAGTCATTGTACATGGTGGTGGTTGTGTTGTAGACGAAATGCTATCTCAAGCGGGTTTAGTTACTGAGAAAAAAAATGGCCTGCGGGTGACACCGAAAGCGCATATGCCGATTATTAGTGGTGCTTTAGCCGGTAGCGTTAATAAAGCCATTGTCGCAACAGCAGCCAGTTTGCAGCTACCAGCGGTTGGTTTGTCATTAACTGACGGTCAAATGGTGCAATGTCAGTTGAGTCCCTTACAACTAGGTCAAGTTGGTGAGCCAAAGCCTTATAGCAGTGCCTTATTAGATACCTTACTTAAGGCTAACTTTCTACCTATTGTTTCTTCCATTGGTGCATTGGCAAATGGTGAGTTGGTTAATGTTAATGCCGATGACGCTGCGGTCGCTGTTTGCCAGCTACTGAATGCTGAATTATTACTATTGACTGATGTCAATGGTGTTAAAGGCACTACTGGTGAATATTTAACTTCCTTAAATAATCAACAAGCTAAGCAATTAATTGATAGTGGTGTTATTGCTGGTGGTATGACCGCTAAGGTCAATGCAGCATTACAAGCGGCTAATAAATTACGACGAAGTATCGCGGTTGCCAGTTGGCAATCGCCAGAGCAAATTGTTGATTTGCTCAACGGTGTCAATATTGGCACTCGTATACAGCCAGATGGCTGTTAATTTATTTCGTTAACTATTTTTCGCACAGGATAAAACATGAACTTACAACATTTCTTAGCTGATGATCAGCTTAGTAAAGCACAAATTCTCGATTTAATTACTCTAGCACGTGATATTAAGAAGCAGCCGGAAAAATACCAGCAAGCTTTAGCAGGAAAATCTGTGGCGATGATTTTTGAAAAGCCTTCTTTGAGAACCCATGTTAGCTTTGATATTGGCATTAATAAATTGGGTGGTCACGCCCTGTACTTAGGTCAGCAAAATGGCAAATTAGGCGAGCGTGAACGGGTGAGTGATTATGCTAAAAACCTTTCATGTTTTGCTGATGCTATTGTCGCGCGTGTTTTTGATAATAGCTCGATAGAGCAATTGGCCGAGCATGGCAGTGTGCCAGTGATTAATGCCTTGTGTGATTTGTATCACCCGTGTCAAGCATTGGCTGATTTTGTCACTTTAGCGGAAAATTTCCCAGAGCTTTCAGCAGTGAAGCTAGCCTATATTGGTGATGCTAATAATGTGTCAAACTCGTTAATGCTGATGGCGGCAATAATTGGTTTAGACTTTACCTTAGTTTGTCCACAAGGACATGGTCCCGATGCAGAAATGGTTAACAAGGCGATGCAGTTTTGCCAAGAGTCAGGGGCAAAGCTAACCTTAACCAGTGATATGCAAGCAATAGGGCAGCAAGATGCAATCTATACTGATACTTGGATATCTATGGGTGATGAAGACTCAAGTAAGAAAGCCGCGATACTAGAAAAATTTGCCGATTACCAAGTGAATCATCAATTAATGGCAGAAGTGGGTGCTAGTATTGTAATGCATTGCCAGCCGGCACATCTAGAAGAAGAAATCACCACCGCGTTATTTGATAGTGAGATGTCAGTAGCTTTTCAGTCCGCTGAAAACCGCATGTGGGCACAGAATGCTGTACTAGTGAGCTTGCTGGCGGATTAGTGCTCCTTATTATTCAGTAGATATTCGATTAAATTTTTAAATACATAATTAGTTTAGCCAGTTACTCGTTGTTGGCTAAACTGAAAACAACATATTGTGAAGGAATAAATCATGGCTTTAGCAGCAAAGAAAAACATTAAAAAAGTAGTATTAGCATATTCAGGTGGTTTAGATACCTCAGCCATTATCCCTTGGTTAAAAGAAAATTATGACGGCTGTGAAGTCATTGCCTTTTGTGCTGATGTCGGTCAGGGCGATGAAGAGCTTGAAGGTATTAAAGAAAAAGCCATTGCTTCAGGTGCGTCTGAGTGTCATGTTGTCGATTTAAAAGAAGAATATGTAAAAGATTATATTTACCCGATTATCAAAACGGGAGCTGTTTATGAAGGTCAGTATTTATTAGGCACCTCAATGGCACGGCCAGTTATTGCTAAAGCCCATATTGAAGTAGCATTAAAAGTGGGTGCCGATGCAGTTTGTCACGGTTGTACAGGTAAAGGAAACGACCAAGTGCGTTTTGAATCATGCTTTGCTGCCTTAGCACCACAGCTAACGGTAATTGCGCCGTGGCGTGAGTGGGATATGGTTTCACGTGAAGACCTACTTGATTACTTAGCTGAACGTAATATTCCTTGTTCAGCTTCATTAACGAAAATTTATAGCCGCGATGCCAACGCTTGGCATATTTCTCATGAAGGTGGTGAACTTGAAGACCCTTGGTGTGAGCCGTCAAAAGAAGTCTGGACCATGACGGTTGATCCACAAGATGCGCCTGATGAAGCCGGCAAAGTCATGCTAAGTTTTGAACAAGGTGAATTGGTTGCCATTGATGGCAAGCCGATGTCAGCTTATCAAGCTTTAATGTTGTTAAATGAAAAGGCCGCTGCCCATGGTGTAGGCCGTATTGATATTGTAGAAAATCGTTTAGTGGGTATGAAATCACGTGGCTGTTATGAAACCCCTGGCGGTACGGTGTTAATGGCAGCTTATAAAGGTTTAGAGTCATTAATACTAGATAAAGAGTCGCTGAAATATCGTGAAGCCGTTGGTCATGAATTTTCTCACGTTATTTATGATGGTCGCTGGTTTACTCCGTTAGCTAAGGCTCAGCTCGCCGCTGCAGCTTCCTTCGCTGAACAAGTAACCGGTGATGTTGTTGTTAAATTGTTTAAGGGGATGGCACAGGTTACACAACGCCGCTCACCTAATAGCTTATATTCTGAAGAGTTTGCCACCTTTGGCGCTGATGATGTCTATGACCAAAAACATGCAGAAGGTTTTATTCGTCTGTTTAGTTTGTCGAGTCGCATTACAGCACTAAAACAAGCTGACTCAGTCATTAGCAATGATAAATAATCATCAATAACAGTTTCAAGGAAATTTACTATGGCATTATGGGGCGGACGCTTTAAAGGGCAGCCAAGTTTACAATTTAAAAAATTTAATGATTCATTGCCTGTTGATTACCGTATGGCAGTGCAGGATATTGTTGGCTCTATGGCATGGGCAGGGGCCATTCATTCGGTCGGGATCATTAATGAGCGTGAGCTAACTGAACTTACCGAGGCATTAAACGAATTAAAGCTTTCTGTTGAAGCAAACCCAGAGCAGATTCTCGGCTCTGATGCTGAAGATATTCATAGTTGGGTTGAAATTGCTTTAATAGAAAAAACCGGTGATTTAGGTAAGAAATTACACACTGGACGAAGTCGTAACGACCAAGTAGCCACCGATTTAAAGCTATGGTGTAAAGAAACGGGTGGAGAATTATTGTTTGCCCTAGTGAATTTACAGCAAGCCATGATGAACTTGGCCGAACGTGAAAAAGACACGGTATTGCCGGGCTATACCCATTTACAACGAGCTCAACCGATAACCTTTGGTCATTGGTGTTTAGCGTATGTTGAAATGTTTAACCGTGATATTGGTCGTTTAAAAGACGCCTTATATCGTTTAGATGTGTCGCCCTTAGGCTCTGGTGCCTTGGCAGGAACAGCTTACCCAATTGATAGAAATAACTTAGCGCAAAAGTTAGGTTTTAGAACCGCAACATTGAATAGTTTAGATGCTGTGTCTGACCGAGACCATGTTATTGAACTACTCGCTGCTGCCAGTATTTCTATGATGCATTTGTCACGCTTTGCCGAAGACCTTATTTTTTATAACTCTGGCGAAGCAGGCTTTGTGGAAATGAGTGATTTAGTTAGCTCTGGTTCATCACTTATGCCGCAAAAGAAAAACCCAGATGCGTGTGAGTTAATTCGTGGTAAAGCTGGACGCGTTTTTGGTTCGCTGACCGGTATGTTGACGACTATGAAAGCACTAGCGCTTGCCTACAACAAAGATATGCAAGAAGACAAAGAAGGGCTTTTTGATGCTTTAGATACTTGGCAAGAGTGTATGGAGATGGCGGTATTAGTTGCTGACGGTTTAAAGGTTAACCGTTCACGGACCTTAGCTGCGGCTCAACAAGGTTATGCTAATGCAACTGAGTTAGCTGATTATCTGGTCAGTAAAGATATTCCGTTTCGTGAAGCGCATCATATTGTAGGTGAGGTCGTACTTGCGGCAATCGATAAAGGTGTACCTTTAGAAGATCTCACGTTAACGCAACTACAAGACTTTAGTGACCGCATAGAACAAGATGTTTACCAACACTTATCGATTGAATCGACACTCGATAAACGTGAGGCTCTAGGTGGAACATCACGTAGTCAGGTACAAAAAGCACTGGATAATATTCAATCCGGTGATCGTGAAATATTGAATGAACAAGTTGTTGGTGCACCTGGCAAAGAACAAATAAAAGTCGCTTTAAAGCAAGTTAAACAGCGCTTAAACGCACAACGTGCTGCGGCATTATCAGTTCGTCGAGCTAGAATGTCGGATGTTAATAGCATTTATCATTTAACAAGTTACTGGGCTGAAAAAGGCGAGATCTTGCCACGCAGTCGTGACAATATTATTCACGACATTCAAAACTTTGTCGTGGCTGAAATTGACGGTAGTGTAGTGGGTTGTGCTTCACTTTATATTTATCAAACCGGTTTAGCTGAAATACGCTCAGTAGTGGTTGACCAAGCCGCTCAACGTCAAGGGCAAGGGCAAGCACTGGTGCAATACTTACTTGGTTTTGCTCATCAAATTGAGTTACAAAAGATTATTGTTTTAACCTATATTCCACAATATTTCACTGAACTTGGCTTTAGTTTAATCGATAAAAATTCTTTAGCGGACAATATCATTGAGGATAGTGAGCAAAGTCCATATAAAGATCCTGCCGATGAGGTTGCGATGGAATATATTGTTGATCGTTGTGTTGTTAGTGCCGACGAGCTAGAGAGTTAGTGATTGCCTACCATGAATAGTAATGAAGATAATGTAAAGTGGTTTAGAAATGCCGCGCCATATATTAATGCTCACCGAGGTAAAACCTTTGTTTTAATGTTTGGTGGCGAAGCTGTACAGCACGCGAACTTCGCTAATATCATTCATGATATTGCTTTACTAAGAAGTTTGGGGGTTAAATTAGTCCTGGTACACGGTGCCCGTGCCCAAATTGAAGAACGGGTGATTGCTCAAGCGATACCACAAAACATTGCTGACAATGTGCGTATTACTGATGCAAAAACCTTGCTGGCAGTAAAAGATGCTACCGGCTCACTACGCATTCATATTGAAGCATTGCTAACCATGGGTTTAGTTAACTCGCCGATGCATGGCGCGCAAATTCGCGTGAGTACGGGCAACTTTGTTATTGCTAAACCTATTGGTGTGCGTGACGGTATTGATTTTAAATATACCGGTTTAGTACGCCGTATAGATGCCGAAGGTATCAATACTCAGCTAAATTTTGGCTCGATAGTGCTATTGTCGCCGGTGGGTTATTCATCGACAGGCGAGGTGTTTAACTTAGCATTAGAAGATGTTGCCGCTAAAACAGCGATAGCACTAAAGGCAGATAAGTTAATCACCCTGACCGAACATACTGGCTTGTTAGATAGCAAAGGTGCCTTGATTCGCAGTTGTGGTGTGGCAACCGTTAGTAATTTACTTGCCGAGCAAGAAGATCATGTACAGCAACTATTGCTAAAAGCCATTATACAGTGTGGCAAACAAGGTGTTGAACGCTGTCATTGTGTGAGTTACACCAGTGATAGCGCCTTGCTACAAGAGCTTTTTACCCGTGATGGCGCAGGTACTTTGATTGCTAAAGATCATCAGGAACAATTATCTGCCGCCAGTATTGATGATGTTGGGGGGATCTTAGAGCTAATAGCGCCCTTGGAAGAAGAAGGTGTGTTAGTTAAACGTTCGCGTGAGTTGTTAGAAATTGAAATAGATCGATTTACGGTGATTAAAAAGGAAGAGGTCATTATTGCCTGCGCGGCGCTTTATCCTTATCCAGAAGCAAGAACAGGTGAGATCGCTTGTTTGGTTATTCATCCTGATTATCGTGGTGGTAATCGAGGCATTCGGCTGATCCAAGCGCTTGAGCAGGCGGCTAAAAGGCAAAGTTTAATGTCAATTTTTGTACTAACTACAGTCAGTGCTCATTGGTTTATTGAACAGGGTTATAGTGAACAAGCTATTGATCAACTGCCTGAAGGTAAACAAAAAATGTATAATATTCAGCGTAAGTCGAAAGCTTTCACTAAAGCTATATAATGATTCTTACAGTAACGAGATAAAGAAAAAGTCCAGAGAAAAACGCCAGTCAGTTGTTAACTGATTGGCGTTTTTTATTGTCAAAAGCAAAGATAACTGTTACAAGTTGATAACAGATGATTACAAAGTTTGGTTTTTTGTGCATACTATCGACTATTAAAGCTAGGTAATTAATCTCGAGTTCGATAGTTTTAATAAATAAAAAATAAAAAATAAAAAATAATAAAAATAATAAAAACAGGCAAATCTGAGATATGAAATACTCTCGCTTTATCACTATTGCTGCAATATTTGTTGCTTTTAGTGCTTTGGTTCATGCAGAGGCAGATAATAATATTCGATTTAATTTAGCTGTAGAAGCTGGCTACATTGATAATTTTTTGTATCAAACTCGTGATCAACAAAGTACGGCATATTATACCCTGTCATCAGACTTGGCATTAACATCAAAAATGCAACAGTCGGCATTTGATTTCGATGCTAATGTAACAGGGCATTTTTTTGAACAATTTGAAAATGACCAACATACCAATTTCACTCTCAAGCCAAAATATCAATTTAAGTTTAGTCAAAATCAAGGTTTTTATATCACAGCTCTTTGGCTTAATCGTTATGTCTATCGCGGTGAAGGCTTATCTTTAGGTGAGGCTAAAAGCTTATCTGAAGGTGATGAAAAGAAAAATGTTGGTGTTCATGCCGGTTATGAATATGGCACAACAGCATCACAGGCTAAATTAAGTGTTAATGTTGCTTACGATGAGGGCGAATTTACCACACGACGTGACTTCACAAGTAAGCTTGATACCGAGGTGCTAAGCATAAATTCGAGCTTTGATTATCTCTTATCAGGTAAAACTTATCTGGCATTTGATATCGATTATAAAACCATTGAGTACCCGAATGAGCCACTGATTAATCGGGATAGTCTGACCGGTTTAGTTGGTATTAAATGGTCTACTACAGTCATAAGCGAGTTAAGTTTTTTACTGGGCTATCAAAAGCTTAAATTTGAAGATAGCCGATTAAGTGATGATGACGCATTTAAGTGGCAGTTTGATTATACTTGGCGACCTTCTGACTTTACACAAATGCACGTTGTGTCAGATCGTCAATTTGATGAGAGCAATCGCTTGCTTAGCCGTTACCGTTTAGCTCAACGCTATCAAATTGATTTAGCGCATGCTGTTACCGAGCAGTTAACTGTTTTTGTTGCGGTAGGGCTTAATCAAGAGCAATTTTTTACAGCGATAAACAGGCAAGAAGAAGATTATATATCCTCTACATTGCAGTTGAATTATCAATACAATGACCGGTTAAGCTTGCAAGCAAGCTACAACTATCAGTCACTAGAGGCGAACTACCGTGATATTGATTATCGCTATAATCGCCTAGGCTTGAGTGTGAGCGTTGAGTTGTAAGATGTTTTTTATGTGGTGAATTAACTTCATCTTCAAAAGTGTGAATCACTTACTTGTAATTGATTGGGATAACTAACATGCGATTTTTGATACTTTCTTTGTTGTTATTTTTTGGCCAAGCAGCAGCCAGTAATTATCAATTAGGAGCGGGTGATCAGATCCAAATAATGGTCTATGGAGAGGCCGATCTCACCAGCAAAATTAAAATTGATAAATCAGGGGTTATTTCTTTTCCGTTTTTATCTGATATAACCGTTGTGGCTTTAACGGTAAAAGAGTTAGAAAACACAATAGCAAACGGCTTACGTGGCGATTACTTAATTGAGCCACAAGTGACGGTTTCTATCGTGATGTACAGACCTTTTTTTATTCATGGACAAGTAAAGCGCCCAGGCGGTTACCCCTTTCAGGAAGATTTAACCTTAGACAAAGCTATTGCCATTGCTGGCGGGTTAGCTGCACGAGCATCAAAGTCATCGTGGTATATCACTCGGCTAGTTGACGGAAAAAAAATGGTATTTGAAGCCAATGTCGCCAGTGCAATATTGCCAGACGACATCATAAAAATCGAGCAAAGTTTTTTTTGAAAATACAAGAAAGTGAAAGCTTAATATCAACGAATGAAGAAGTTGAGTTAAAAGAGATTTTAACGCCGCTTTGGACCGGTCGTTGGAAAATTTTATTTTTTACACTGGTGCTCACTTTTTTTGTTGCCTGCTATCTTTCCTTACTTAAACCCTCATATCGGGCGACAGCAATTTTACAGATTGGCAGTAATAAACCTGCTAATACTTTATCTATTAATGACGCTTTTAATGAATCAAACGCCAGTAAAGAACAAATTCAAACACAGTTCGAATTATTGCGTTCGCGTAAGTTTGCCGAGCGGGTAATAAGACAACTTAATTTGGTTCAACATCGAGAGTTTAGTAGCGGAAAGTATAATAGCAAGCTGGCGATACTAGAAAAAATCGGCGCGCGTGATTCCGTGCCATCGGCCAGCGATATTGTTGCTCAGTTTCAAAAACAGTTATCCATTGTGCCTATTTTAGGTACTGAGTTGGTAAAAATATCTTATGCATCATTTTCTGCTGAGTTATCGCAGCAAGTCGCCAATCAAGTCGGTATCACTTATCTGCAGTATCAAGATGAAATTCATAGTGCCTCAAAAGAAACTACCTCTCAGTGGTTGGTTGATCAACTTGAAGAGCTAGGAAAAAAATTGCAAGTATCAGAGTTATCGTTACAAACTTATCGAGAAGCTGAGGGGATTGTCGATATAGATGGGGTTGTCGGTTTAGTTGCAGCGGAACTAACGCAGCTTACTTCTGAGACACTTAGGGCTGATAAATTAGCCGATGATCTGGCCATTTCCTATCAAAGCCTGAAAAAGTATGATGGTGATATTGCCAAATTAAGTGAACTGTATGAAATCAGTAATCACGCGACTTTGCTGCAGTTACGTCGCGCCGAAGAGAAAGTTGCACGTAAGTCTTTTGAACTGTCACAGCGTTATGGTCCTAAACATCCGAAAAAAATTGCCGTTAACGCTGAGCTAATGTCGTTAAAAAATCGTATTACACAACAGGTTTACGATATTGTTACTTCAATTGAAAAAGAATATTTTAGTGCCATTGAAAGAGCTAATGGTACCAAGCAACGACTGGCTATTGCTAAAAAAGACTATTTACGCTTAAGTCGCTTACAAAACAAATTTTCCCAGTTAACGCGTGAAGTTGATACCAATAAAGAACTTTATAATAATTACTTAGTGCGCTTAAAAGAGGCCGATGCTATGGGTAACTATAAAGCCAATTTTTATGTGCGTTTTATTGATAAGGCGATCATACCTAAAAGTCAGTTTGCGCCGAATAAAGTCTTGGTGATAGTGATCACATTTATGCTCGCTATAGCGTTTATTTCCATTATTATTATTATGCGTGAACTTTTGGTGGATACGCTTAATTCTCGCCGTAAGCTGGATAATTTTCACGAGGCGGCTATTCTCGCTGTTTTACCTAGAATTAAGGCGAGCACAAATCAACGAAAAGAAGATGTCTACAGTACAGATAATCGCTTTACTGAAGCAATACGCACGTTACGAACCGCACTGTTATTTAACAGCGAAAAAATACCCCCTAAAATAATTGCGATAACTTCGTCAGTACCCAATGAAGGCAAATCTACTGTCGCACTGCATTTAGCGCGCTCTTTTAGTGAGATGGAAAAGGTACTACTGATTGAAGCGGATATGCGCCACCCAACCATTGCCAAAAATATGAATTTGAACCAACATCGGCCAGGGCTTTCAAATTTATTAGCTAAAACTCATCAAATTAATGAATGTATTATTCGCGATAAAAGCGTCAAATTAGATATTTTAACCTCTGGAGTTTCTCCGGCTAATCCACTTGCCTTTCTGTCGATGAAGCGCTTTAGTATGTTGATTAAAGTATTTGGTAATTTTTATGACCGTATCATTATTGAAACACCACCAGTACATGCGGTCAGTGACGCGGTTATTATCTCTAAATTAGTTGATAGCGTGCTCTATATTGTGCATGGCAACAAAACCAAGCGAGAGCAAATATCATCTGGTCTGAGAATGTTAAAGCAGGTTAATGCACCGATAGAAGGTGTGGTGATTAATCACAGTGAAAACATTGATACCGATAAATACCAAAATAAATATTATACTGAACGTAGTAATATTATTAAGCTTGCCGCAAGAAAACGTGGTTAACTAAACCTAACGTTGTTTATGCTGTAGTAATTTTTGCGTACAATAAGGCAAACCTTTTACTGTCTCTGTTATGAAAATACGCACTAATTTCTCTTTAAAAGCACTAAATAGTTTAAATGTTTCAGCGATTACGCCGGAAATATTTTTTCCTACTAAGCTCGAAGAACTGTCAGAACTTCCTCAGAGTAAGGTGGCTAAATCCTACATCCTTGGTGAAGGTAGCAATACTTTATTCTGTCAGAAAAATGCCCCTATTATTATAAAGCCAAGTTTAGTTGGAATCGAGGTTACTGAAAGTGATGAGTGTTTTCAGATCAGTGCCGCTTGCGCCGAAAATTGGCATGACTTGGTCTTATTTTGTGTTAATAACGGTATCTACGGCTTAGAAAATTTAGCTTTGATCCCTGGCAGTGTCGGTGCAGCCCCGGTACAAAATATTGGTGCTTATGGTGTCGAGGTTGGTGATTTTATTGAACGTATTACTTGGTTTGATTTTGCATCAAAAGCATTGATAGATTTTAGCAAAGCCGATTGTCAATTTGCTTATCGCAACAGCATATTTAAACAAGCCTTAAGCGGTAAGGGTATTATAACTCATGTGCATTTTTCTTTACCAAAAGTTTGGCAGGCGGTCAATAGCTACCAAGGACTTAGTGAAATTGATTTACCGATAACTCCACAGGCTATCATGGCAAAAGTGATGCAATTACGTCAGGCAAAATTACCTGAGCCAAAGCAGTTACCTAACGCTGGGAGTTTTTTTAAGAATCCACTAGTCAGTGTTGATTTTTTTGCTATCTTACAAGAAAAATATCCAACCATACCGTTCTATAAACAAGCCAATGGCGAGATGAAATTAGCTGCGGGATGGCTAATTGAGCAAGCGGGTCTGAAGGGTTTTCGTGAAGCAGGGATCGGTATCCATGAGAAACAAGCCTTAGTGCTGATTAATTATCAGGGCAAATCAGGTCAAGAAATCGTTGCTTTTGCGCGTTTTATTCAAGAGAAAGTACAAGCTAAATTTAATGTTCATCTAGACCCTGAAGTTAGGTTTATTGGCGGTGATGAGCTGAACGATATCGCCTGCCTAGGAAGTCAAAAATGAAAGCCATTCGTGAGCAACTGATTAAAAAACTAGTCAAAGGCGATTTTCTCTCGGGACAAATGCTCGGAGAAGAGTTGGGCGTTAGCCGAGCAGCGATATCAAAGCATATTGCTGTTTTGCAAGAAATGGGTTTTGATATTTTTAGTGTCACAGGAAAAGGTTATCGATTAGCTCAGCCTATTGAGTTGCTCGATGAAAGCCAAATCGTTGCACAGTTACAGGTACTCGATGCTAACACTAAAGTGGAAGTGCATAACCTAATCGACTCGACCAATAGTTATTTAATGCGGCGTTTACCTAACCAAAATACTGTCGGCCAAGTGTGTATAGCCGAATATCAAAGCGCGGGCAGGGGGCGAAGGGGACGACAATGGATTTCGCCTTTTGGCTCTCATATTTATATGTCGATGTATTGGTATTTAGAACAAGGCATGTCTGCGGCGATGGGACTCAGTGTCGTGGCAGCACTTGCGGTTAGCGATGCAATTAAAACCTTATATCAAGTTGACGTAGAATTAAAATGGCCAAATGATATTTATTTTAATGGTGTTAAGCTGGCCGGTATTTTGATTGACCTTGAAGGGCAAACGATGGAGCCTTGTCATTGTGTTATTGGTATTGGTTTAAATATTAATATGCCAGAAAAAAGTGCTGAATTAGTTGACCAACCATGGACTGATTTATCAAATGCTATTGATGTAGAAATTGATCGTAATCTGTTAGCTGCACATATTATTTCAGCATTACTTAAACGGCTAAAAGTGCACAGTGAGACGGGCATCAATACCATGGTGAAAGAATGGCAAGGGCAAGACTTTTATATCAATAAGCCTGTTGCTTTGATCACCGGCGAAAAAATCACTCGAGGGATATCTCGTGGTATTAATACCCAAGGTGCTTTGATGCTAGAAGTTAATGGCCAAGTAGGTCCTGTTTATGGTGGTGAAGTGAGTCTAAGGGCCGGTTTATGAGATTGTTAATCGATGTTGGCAACACGCAAGTTAAGTATGTGCTTCAAACGAGTGGTCTAGCACTTTCTGAGATCGTATACCTTGATTATCAGCACTTTTTAGCGCAATTGTCACAAGGTGAATTTTCACATGTAAAACAAGTGGTACTGGCCAATGTCCATGGTGATGATATTCACGATGCCATTAAAAGCTGGTCATCTTTTAACAATATTGCCTTTGTACATGCACAGAGCCAAGCAACAGCTTTTGGTGTTATATCGTCATATCAACAGCCTGAACGTTTAGGTGTTGATCGTTGGTTGGCGATGATAGGAGCAAAGTTACTTTATCCTAACCGTAACCTGCTTATTATTGATGCTGGTACTGCGACTACGGTTGATTTGCTGGCGAGTAGTGGTCAGCATTGTGGTGGTTGGATTATGCCAGGTGTGCAGACTATGTTTAATAGTTTACTAACGCGCACGCAAAAAATTATTGCTACACCAAGTGCGCATGCAAATCTGGCCTTTGGTATCGATAGTTCTACTTGTTTAAATCATGGTAGCTGGGCAATGACCGTAGGGGCTGTTAAAGAAGCAATTATTCAAGCAAATAGTCTGCTAAACCTTGATGAAATATTACTAACAGGTGGCAACGGTGAAGAGCTTGCTAAGTTAATTGTTGATAACTTTCAATTAGAGCCTAAGTTGGTTTTTTATGGTTTAAGCTGTTTTAAGGCACTTTAGCATCGGCGATCATAGTTAAATAACCATGTTTGTGAGTAAAAAACCATCAAACACATAAAAACATGCTTTTTTTTTGCATTTTCCTGTTGCAAGCTAGAAAACATTACTCTAGAATTCGCACCACTTAATGTA
>TARA_R110002049_G_scaffold116110_1_pt1 | contig 71990 bp, 68 predicted proteins | sample TARA_R110002049 | Tara Oceans TARA_R110002049 (sample SAMEA4396941) | marine metagenome | biome: Polar Biome; feature: [SRF] surface water layer (ENVO:00010504); material: water (ENVO:00002006), including particulate matter (ENVO:01000060) such as... | depth 5 m | reverse complement strand
TTGTCTATCATTTTACCTAATGCTTTGGCGTCAGCAGTTTTTCCTAGCGTAAAATGGAACGCAAAAACCTATTGCGGTTAATGGCGATAGGGTCATGCAGATATCACAGCGGCTTGAAATTTTAAAGTTTTTTGATGTAGATTCCGCAGGGCTTAAAAAAGAAATGAATGATGGGGACCCTACGATTTCTTCTACTACAAAAGATGAAGGTTTTATTTAGGAGTGGGTCAATCGAATATATCTTATGCAGTGATAATCATGAAAATCAGATATCTTTAAAGCGATAGCTTCAAAAAGAAAAAAAATCCGCTGTTAACAGCGGATTTTTTTTCTTTTTCAGCAATCAATTATTTTGTTTTTATGCAGAAATGGCCATTGTTTTTTGGGCAACTTTATATTCTTTAGGACTGCAATTATATTTTTCCTTAAAAATTTTAGAGAAATAACTTCTACTTGTAAACCCTATGCTATAAACAACTTCTGAAATGTTTAAATCTGTATTTTTTATCAAATCCTCGGCTTTACAAACTCTCACATCCCTTACGTAATCTGCAACGGTACGTCCGTGCATGAGTTTAAAACCTTCTTGAAGTTTGGATGGGGAAATCGCAAATTGACTGCACAGTTCTGCTATGGATAATGGCGTGTCATAATTGCTTTCCACAAACGATGAAGCTTCTTTAATGGTGTCCATATCTCTTATGGTCAATGTTCCCATAGCATTTTCACGATTTTTCATGTCGTCTGTATGCTGTTGTATCTCCAAAGCTAAGATCATGTGCACCAAGCCTTGTATTAAAAGGCTTCTTACAATACCTACTTGTGTAATGGCATTTAACTGTTGTATTTGTTCGGCAATCTTTAAATTGTGCGATCCTATATAAACAAAATTTTCTGGCGTTCCTTCCTTAAGGAATGTTTTGCGCAGCTTGTTTTTTAGTTCGCCATTAATAGACATGTTAGTTCTGTTATCAGTCTGTACGGTGATTAAAGTGGTTTTTAAAAGAGCCTCTTTTTTAAAATACAGCACATTTTCGTTTTCTTCTTGACTGGTTAAAATTCCCGTTTGGAAACTTTCCAAGGTTCTTTTTTTTCCATGAGTTCCAAAACTGTGAACAAAACTTCCTTTGGAACAATATGTAAAATAAATAGGATTTTTTTCGGGTGTGCTGATACAAAGTTTCAAATCTTCAGAAAAAATCATGTTAAATTCAAGATAAGAAATGCCTCCTTTAAGCGAAACACCCCGTATTTTGCCTTTGCCTAGTTCATTTTCTATTTCCAAAATAGATTCATTGGAATCGTTTATCAAGAAACCTCCTAAACTTATTTTTAATTGTTTGAACATGGCTTCTATGGTGTTTGATTTGATATATGCTGTTTTCATGGTATGGTTTTTTAAAATTTCGTTTTTCAATTTTTTTGAAGAAAGAGTAGAGATTCTTATCAACACTACAAAGATCGTTACGGAACCCACGTTCTGTGTTACACAATTTTTGCTTTATGTTATGTAACTTTTATATTTAGATGGTTATTTCACGGAGATTCCCCGAGGCGGTGCTGAGATGTAAGGAGTTGATAAGGAATATTTCTTAAGAAAAAACGAGTTTTAAATTTGAGGTATGGATTGGGGGAAAGGTCTTTAAAATAATTAAGTATCTATGTTTTTACTGTAAACTGAAGACTGCGACTTAAAAAACTAAGCAGGTAGATAAATTATAAAAGTAGCCCCCACATTTACTTTTCCAATGGCGTGAATGTAACCATTGTGTGTATCTACAATTTTTTTGCATATGGCCAGGCCAATACCTGTTCCAGAATATTCTGTTTTTTGATGAAGGCGTTGAAATACCTCGAATATTTTTTCAGCATATTCTGGTTCAAACCCAATACCATTGTCTATAAATGAAATTTTGTGGTAATGATTACTCGATTTGGTGAAATGCATTTTTATTTTTGAAGTATTTATTTTTTCGTATTCAATGTGTATGATTGGAGTTTGGTTGCTGTTTCTGTATTTTAGGGCATTGGAAATGAGATTCGTAAATAGTTGTTCTATTTGGAATGTTAAGCCTTTTATTTTTGGGAGTTTGTTGGTTACTATTTTAGCATCCGTTTCGATGATGCGCGTGGTTAAATCTTCTTTAACTTTTTCCAGCACGTCATTAAGATCCACTTTTTCAAAATTTTCTTGACTGCTATCTATACGAGAATACGCAAGTAAATTTTGTATGAGTGACTGCATGCGCTCTACCGAGTGCTTTATTTTATTGAAATATTGATTGCTGGAATTGGAAAGTTCGTCTTTGTCTTCTATTCTAGAAATAAATAAGCGAATTTTTCTTAAAGGTTCTTGTAAATCATGGCTTGATACTTGGTTGAAAGATTCTAGCTCTGTGTTGGAACGAATCAATTCTCGGTTTTTTAGTAGCAGTGCGGCTTCGTTTTTAATGTTCTCTGTGACATCTTGAACAACGCCAACCATTATTTTTTTGCCGCTTTTGGCTATATATTGCCCATTGCTTTTTAAGTGTTTTATGTCACCTTGTTTAGTGATTATGCGATAAATGAATTCTTGCGGATTTTTGTTTTTTAATAATTCTTTGCTTCTATGGTCATAAATTTCAAGGTCTTCTGGGTGGACAAATTCACGATATTTTTCAATATAAGGCTCAAATGCATTTACTTCATATCCTAAAATTTGATAAAAATTATCAGAAATCTCTATTTTTTCAGTATCTAAATTCCAAGAAAAACTTCCTATTTTAGCTATCCGTTCAGCATCAGATAAAATGGAGTTTTGAACTGCAAGCTGGTCGTTAAGATTAAGCAATTGTGTTTCCTTTTCTTTTTCTAGGGTTATTTCCCGAGCTGTTACGGTTACTCCGTCTCCAAGTTTAATAGCTGTGGAACTAAACCATTTCTTTACGTCATCTTTTTCATAAGGAACTTCATATTCAACGGGTTTGTTATTTTCAATAGCATTTACCAAGTTCTGAAAAACCCCAGATTCAAACATATTTGGAAAAACCTGGGACGCCAGTTTGTTTTTTAATTCTTCTGGAATGGCTCCCGTGATTGGATTTATTCTGTCATTGGCAAACAATACTTCAAAATCTATAATTTTGCCATCCTTATTTCTGATGCTTAAAAAATGAAGGATGATATGTGAGATGCTCTTGAATATATTTGCCAAAAAAGCACGATTGTCAAGCAACTTAAGGTTTTGGTTTTCCAAACGTTTTTTAAGCTTCCATTGTTCTTTTTTAGCATGTTCTTCGGTTGTGGTGTTTCGTGCAGTTGTCAAAATACCATCAGAAAGCGGGGTTGCAAAAACTTGAAACCACATGTTTTCGCCATTAATTTCTACCTGTTGGTTGAAATTAAGTTTTTCCTGAGTCATGTAACAGTTTAACAATTCTTTATGCTCGCCATTCATTTTAAAAAGAGGAGGTACATCAGAAAGTGGTTTGTCCATAATGGCATCGGGTTCTAGCCCTAAATAGTCACGATTGCAAGCATTGGCAAATACAATGTTGAAATCTGTTATTTTTTTGTCTTCATCAAATATGGGTTCATAGTAGTTTACAATATTGTCTGTGGTGGCCAATACACTTTTCAAAAATGCTTCCGATTTTATGATTCTAAGTTTGTTGTTATAAATACGCAAAAAAGAAGCAAAACTTATAAAAAGTGCAAAAAAAGCCAAGAGTAGCGAGGTCAATGGCGCCAAGTATTTATGGGAATCATAATTGGCTTTTCGCTGTTTCATTAAATAAGCTTCTTCAAACTGCATGCTGTTTTTGATACTACGAATTTGGTATAAAGTGGCGTTTATTTTTTCTTTTTGAGCTTGCTTGATTTCTTGTACGTTTTGATTTTCTTCAAAATCGTCCATGCTCAATATGTAAAGCTGGTCATATAATGTGTTCAGCAATACATTTAATGTTTTAATTCTTTTTTGCTGTGTGTCGCTATCTTCGGTAAGCGTCTTTAGGCTATCTATAATAGTTTTTCCTTCTGATTTGTATTTCTTCAAAACAATATCAAATCGGTCTTTTTTTTGTGATTGTTCTCTAAATATTTCAGATTCTGCCTTGGTATAATGCGCAGATAGCTCACTTATGGTATTGTATACTTGCAAGGTATGCGTTACCATTTCTGCGGATTCTTGCATGCGCATAATTTGCTTGTATGCCATGCTTGCTATCAATAAAATTAGGGCAAGGGCAAAAGTCAATAAAATTATATACGTTTTTGAAGAAGTATATACACGCTTAAAATCCATAGTGGTTTAGATACGGAAAACAAAAGCCCTTTGGTCTAAATTTGAGTTGTATAACGCCAAATCCAATTGGAGTACTTTTTCTACCATTTCACGCAATTTACCAAAACTATTGGGCTTATTTAGATAAATGTTTGCTCCATTTGAAAAACAGTCTTCAATATCCCTTTCAGAAGAAGAGGTTGAATAAATGGCTATAAACACATCTTTAAGTTTGGGGTTATTACGTATTTCACACAAACATTGCATGCCATTTTTTTTTGGCATATTAAGGTCTAAAAATATAAGATTGGGGAGCACACTGTTAGGGGTCAAAAGGTAATCCATGAGTTCTTGCCCATTATTGAAGAGTGTTAACTTGGTTTGTATGCAAATTTCTTCTAAAGCTTCACTAAAAAATAGTCTATCATCTTCATCATCATCAGTCAGAATCACATTCAATATGGGTTTGCTCATATTTGTCAATTATTAAATTGGCTAATTAAATAGTGTAACACATTAGTATTATGGGGTAAAATAGATGCCATTTTTTTTAAAAAAATCTTGCAAATCAATGTTTTTTGTATTGTTAGAATACAACATTATTTATAAAGGTATACAAATAATTTAATCAATCTTACTTTTTTTACAAAAAGTAAGATTGATTAATCTGTTATTTTAATATGAAGAGAGTATACTTGATGGCAAACCATTTTTTTGGATGAAATTATTTAGAAACTAAAAAGCACGCTTTGCTTTGAAACATGTTTTTATGAGATAATTTTAACCATTGTCATTTATGTTTGCTTTTTCAGAAATATTTGCGTCGGGTATTTTATTGAAGAATTCTGCTGTTTCAGAATCGGCACTAGGCCCATATGCCATCAAGAACGTTCCTTTTTCATCTTGATTGGTTTCAATGACGTATAGTATGGACATATCTGAAGGGTCGCTCATGCCTTCGTATCTATGCTCAGCGACTATAAAGATGCCTTTAGGGGCATATACTTTTTTCGTTACATTATTGATGAGTCTGCCGTTTTTAATATGAAAACTGGAAGCGTACCCTTTTTCTTGATAGATTTTTATATAATCTTTTTCGTGTTTGGCAAATTCATTTTCCATGTCTTTAAGTTTTAGATTTTTAAGGTTTCTTTCATTATAACCAATTTTGGGAAGAAACTATAATCTTGTAATCCCAAGCACGGTTTGTCTTGTTACTTTACAATTTATAAAAAAAACGGCAATAAGATTGACCCAATTCGATTAGGGTTTAACGCTATCGATTTTCAAGTTGTTGTTTTGGTTTTATGATTCTAAAGTTATTCTTGTTCTTTGTCAACATCCATTTGCAGTCTGTTTTTTCCAAAATCCAACGTACGTATGGGGAAAGGAATGTTTATGCCTTCAGCATCAAAATGTGTTTTTATTATTTTTATGGCCTTATGTTTTGCGGCGTGCTCTTCTTTCATTTTTATCATGTCTATCCAAAAACGGGTCATGAAGTTTATGGAGCTATCACCGAATTCAGTAAAGAAAAATTCCACGGACTCGCCATCCTTTTGTTCGAAATTTTCAGAAATTATGCGTGTTACCAAATCTTCAACCTGTTGCAGATTGCTTTCGTAGCCTACGCCACAAGATACGGCAATGCGGCTTCTGTTGCTTATGGAATAATTGGTAAAAGCATCTTCTACAAATTTTGAGTTGGGGACAATAACGTAATTATTGTCTGGCCTTCTCAGGGTAATGTTCCGAAGACTTATTTCAGAAACAAAGCCTTTGGCATCATTGGTTTCAATATAATCATTAATTCGGATTTTTGGCATAAAGGATAAAACGACGCCACCAACGGTATTGCTTAAAGTGCCTTGTAGCGCCAAACCTATGGCAAGCCCAACAACACCGGCGCCGGCAAGAATGCTGGTAAGCACTTTGTTAAGGTCCAATACGCCAAGTGCAATAAAGAACCCAATCAAAATAACGGTCACGAAAATTATTTTTGAAACAATGTCTTGAATTGATTTTTGGTCAATGTGGGATAATAGGAATTTATGAAGCAATTTTCTTATGCCCCGGGCTATAAAATAAAACAAGACCATGACCAACATGGCCATGACAATATTGGGTAACCTTAAAATGATGGCATCCATCCAGCCATCCAGTTTGTCCCATAATTTACTTGTGGCGTCTTCTATTGAAAAATTATCTTTCATCGTAAAAATTATAACATTTTGGTTAATAAAAACGTGGCCGTTAGCCATAGTGTCAAACTGAGTAACCCCCCAATCCATAAAAAGTGCTTAAAACTATAATTACCTATGCCGTACACCAATGTGTTTGTTTGATAGCCCACAGGTGTAAAAAAGCTAAAGTTTGAAGCAAACATAATAGCAAGAATAAAAGGTTTAAAATCCAGATTCATGCCTTGCGCAACTGAAATGGCTATGGGCGTCATGATAATGGCCGTGGCGTTATTACTGACTACGCCGCTCATCAGCATGGTAACCAAAAATAGAGTGCCCATAATGATGTAATGGGGTTGCCCGCTCAAAAAACCTAATAGCTTTTCTGAAATCCACATGTCTGCTCCTGTATTGTGCATGGCAACCCCCAGTGGTATCATACCGGCCAATAAGAAAAAAATCTGCCAATTTACTTTTTTGTAAACACTGTTTAAATCCAAGTTTTTGGTAACCAACAATAGGCATACGCCCGTTAAGGCACTGACCATAATAGATAATAAACCTGTTGCCGCCAAAGCAATTACCAATATTAAAGTGAACAATGAAAAATATCTTTTTAATTTGGAATCGCCATTCACTTCATTGAATTCCTGTAATATAATGACATTTTCCATAGATTCCAATGCATATAGTTTTTCTTTGGATATTTCAACCAACAAACGGTCTCCTGCCTTTAATTTTAATCTGTTTTTGTTGCTGCGAATCATTCTTTCATGATTGTTCACAAGTGTTTTTCTTTTTTTTATGGCAATGGGAATGGCGTCCTGCAACATAAAGCTTCTTAAGTTCGCCAAGGTTTTTCCTAACAATGGGGCTCCTGGAAGCATTAAGAGCTCTACAAAAATACGTTCTTCAAACTCCGATGAATCCTCGTTATTGTCTGTTTCTTCTTGTTTTGTTTTTACTGGAGGATTCCAATGGCTTCCATCTTCAATGCTTAAATTTTCTGATTTGTTGATACGGGCCAAGTTTTCAAGGTTACACATTAAAAGCAGTTCGTCATTGGTTTTTAAGCTAATGTATTTTCCGGGCGAATTGTGGATGTGATTATCGCGCGTCAGTTTTAATAATGATACCTCTGGGTTGTTGAACAGAAAACTGTCCATGATTTTTTTTCCGGCCAATTTTGAATCTGGATTTATGCGCACCGTGGTAATATAACTGTCTATTTTATAATCTTGGTTGAGGTTTTGGTTGGATCCCCATGGTAACCATCGCAACGCTACAGTCAGATATATGATTGAAATACCAAGAAAGATCAAGCCTAGGGTAGTAAACTCAAAGAATCCCAATTTTTCGGCACCTAGGTTTTTTGAAACCGAATTGACAATTAAATTGGTAGATGTGCCCATTAATGTGCAGGAACCTCCCAAGATACCAGCAAAAGAGATGGGCAACAAGAGTTTTGATTTTGGGATGTTGTACTTTTCTGAAAGTTGGTTTATTATTTTTATAAAAACAATTACGACGGCCGTGGTACTTATAAATGCCGAGATGCTTGCCGTAACGAACATGAAAATAGGTGCCATGATGGCAATGGGCAGGGATTTTACTTTTCCCATGCCCGAAGTGAGCCAATGAATTACGCCGTTTTCTTCCATGGCAATGGCCAGTATCATCAGTGCCAATACCGCTATGGTGGCGCTGTTTGAAAACCCACTAATACCTTCTTCTGGAGAAACCAAGCCCAACAGAATGAGCGATACAATAATGAAAAAAGCAATTTTATCAACAGGGAAAATTTCAAAAATAAAAAGGACTACTGTAGACAGAAGTACACCAAACATTAAGATAATTTCCCAACTCATATAGTAAATTTATTAGGTTTTGATAGGCATTACTAAATTAATCAGAAAGTGTTTTAATCTTCATCTATTGAGCAATTCTTTTTTTTGCTTTGATTTTTCTGTAAAAGCATTATAATATTATTGAAATCAGTACGCTTTGGTAGAGTCTATCAATTCTTTCAATTCATGTTGTTTTAAAGATTTTCCATAAAGCGGTTGTTCTGGATCCATAATATTGCTATCGGTTAAATTCCCAACATAAAGGGCATCAAAACCAATATCCTCAATAAGTTGCTTGGTCAAGGTTTTGCTTTCTTGATCTTGGGCTGCATAAGGGATGGCGAGTTTATCGGTATCTCTAAAAGCACGGTCGCGTAAATGTTCTGCATAAATGGTATTGAATGCTTTGGCTGTTCTGGCCGTAGAGAATTTCATTGCCGTATATTCAGAAGCATTGTAATTGGCTTTTCTTACCTCTTTGGCCATATCGCCATCGCGTTCTGGATAAGGGTTTGTGGCGTCAATTATAATTTTATTGCCATACTCACCTGCGTACTGTTCTGCTATTTTATCGATGGCTTTAAAGGGCATGGCCAATACGTACACATCAGCCTCAGCTTCAAAAGTATCTGTGATGCTTAATGCTTTGGCATTTTCGCCTGCTTCTTTAACCAAACTGTTTAATTTCTCTGGGTGTCTAGATGTAAATAGCACTTGGTGGCCTGCTTTGGCCCAATGCTTTCCTAAATTTCCTCCAATGTTTCCGCTGCCTATAATTCCTATTTTCATAACATTATTTTTTTAAATTATTATTGATTTTCCGTAGCGTTCCAACTTTCTTTAAAAGCAAATTGCTTATACGGTATTCTTTGGCGTTGCGCTGTTTCTTTTTTTTGTAAGTCATCTGGCAAGCTTTCCAAATCGCCACCATAATATCCCAAAGCAATGGCGGTGGTAATGTGATAGCCTTCAGGTACATTAAAAACATCTTGAGCTTTTTTCCAGTTTACGCCAGCCATGTGGTGCACACCAATATCCATGTACTGTGCTTGCACGGTCAGGTTTCCTAAACAAAGCCCTAAATCATGTAGGGCATGAAAATTTTCTTTCCCTTCATCGTTTTTTTCTTTGTAGGCCGTTAGTGCCAAAAGGGGCGCATTGTTGGCCCAACTTTTGTTAAAATCGCTCAGGCAATCTAAAATAGCCTCGTAGGCATCTGTCCCTTTTTCGGCATAGATAAAGCGCCAAGGCTGCCAATTAAAACAACTTGCAGACCATCTTGCGGCTTCAAAAAGTTGTTTTATGTGTATTTCTGAAATTTTTTCTTCCTTAAAAATGCGTGGACTATATCGTTGTTTTAAAAGTGCAAATATTTCATTGTCGGTATCTGCTATGTTCTTTAATTTTATTTGTTCAATTTCATTCATAAATTGTTCATTTTAAAAAGGTTTATTTCCTTAAAGTTACTTATTATACTTTCTGATTCTTAACTGAAATCAAAAAAAAATTGATGCAGATGCTATAGATTAAAACAAGGGCTAAAGGCACGTGTTCTCTTTAGAATGCCCTTAATCGCACAAAACGATACCAGCTTAATTGTTTCTTAAAGCGTAAATAAGTTCAGCCTTGTCCATTTTGGATCGCCCTTCAATACCTACCTCTTTGGCTTGGTCATAAAGTGCTTCTTTAGTCCAAGATTCATAAGGTTTTGCTTTGCCTCCTTTTTTCCTGCATCGGGTGTATTGGCATTTCTCGCAGATTTTTCCTTACTTATACCCTTTGTCTCTCAAAGCTTCGTATTGTTCTTCATTTTTAATTCTATTGTCTGGCATACTATTGATTTTTTTAATTAAAAAAATCATTTTGAGTTAAAAGTACCGGTAAAATTTTTAGGTTATTAATCCATTTAATTGGAATGTTGATTGTAATGGTAAATTGAGCTCGTCTTTATGCAAAAGAGATTTTTTATGCAATGTTTCAAATGGATCAAAAAAACGTTTAATAAAGCTAATGTGTCGTATGATAGTGTTTTATATTAAGATAAAAGCGAAATAAGTTTAACAATCTATCATTTTTTGATAGGTGTAAAATCAAGAAACCATTAAAAAAGACCAGGAAGATTAGTTAGAAGATAAACGGAAAAAAGAAATAGAAAATTGGTGAACTTTTTTGAATAGGGACATTTCTTTAAGGACATTAAATTAAAAGTAAATTTATAATATCATGGGTGAAGCGTTTGCACTTGAAATGAATGAAGTAATGGATTTTGCCATAAAAATTGGGGTTGCTACAGTTGCAGGGCTTATAATCGGCCTGGAACGCGAGTATAAAGGAAAAAGTGCAGGTTTGAAAACCAACACTTTGGTAGCTATTGGTTCAGCGGTTTTTATATTGATTTCCTTAAAATTTCGAGGGGAAGCTTATGTTGATATTACCCGTGTACTTAGCCAAGTAATTATCGGGATAGGTTTTTTGGGAGGCGGTGTTATTTTACAAAAACACAAAGAAGATAGTATAAAAGGCCTCACAACTGCTGCCACAGTTTGGTGCAGTGCCGGAGCAGGGTGTTTGGCAGCAGTAGGTATGTTTTTTGAGCTTTTAGTGCTTACAGGTTTGGTAATAATAATAAACCTGTTGTTCGGGTTTATTGATAGTAAAATCAATTCGTGATTTTAATACTTATAGGTTTTATTTTAGAATAGTTGAAGTAATCGAGATAAAAAAACAAACTTAATAAATTACTAAAAAGGCTATGCTTTTATATGCGATTTTGAGCTGGCTTGAATGCCCAATCCATATCTTTTGGCATATACCCAAGTAAACTCTGCGCCAAAAAATAAAATCAAGCAGGAATAAGATACCCAAAGCAATATCAATACAATAGTGCCCGCTGCACCATAAGTGGAGCCTGGATTGGCCTCTCCAAAATAGAGTCCTAATAAAAATTTACCAAAAACGAATAAAATAGACGTAATCAATGCGCCCACCCAAACGGTTTTCCATCTAATTTTTACATCTGGAAGATACCTGAATAGAAGCGCAAACAGCACGGTTATGATTCCTACGGAAACAACAAAATCCAATATAAAAGCCACATAAACAATGATGTCTGGCAGGATGCTTTTAATATAATCGTTTAAAGCAGAAATGGCCGTGGTGACTATAAAACTTATTAAAAGTAAAAATCCAATCACCAAAATAAAGGCGAAACTTCTTGCTCTATCCAATATCATTTTAAAAAAACCACTACTATTATCATCTGGCGTGATTTGCCATATTTCGTTTAGGGAAAGTTGTAAATGATAAAAAACTCCAGTAGCTCCAAAAATTAAAGTACCAATACCCAGTAGGGTGGCCAAGGTACTTTTATCGTTATTTTGTGTTTCAATCATCATGGTTTTTATGGATTCTGCGGCATCACTCCCAAGTGCACTTGAAATTTCACTGGTCAAATGTCCTTGAACAATATCTACGCCCCAAACAGATCCCACCAAATTGATGATGATAACCAAAAGCCCCGGAAGCGAAAGAATGGCGTAATAAGCAATTACGGCACTTAATCGGAAAGGCTGGTCTGCATCCCAAGCTTTGTAGGTTTCTACAATTAGGGAGGGCAAATGCTTTATCCTAAATGTTTTGGAGGTGTTTTGGTTTTTCATGTTTTAAATTTAAAAATTCACAAAAGGACTTTCTGAAAATTCAGAAAGTCCTTTTGTGTTAAGATAAAAACTGATTTTTAAAACGGGTCATATTCAAATTTTTGTCCTCCCACCGAAACATCGGCCATGAGGCCTGCTTTTGGTAGGGCAAAAATCACGACTCCATCACTATAACTGACGTCTTCAGATTCTCCTTGGTCAGCTATTACAGCAGAAGCTTCAGCCGAAAACTCATAATTACCTTCTTTAAATTTTGCCAAAGCAGCATCGGTTTCAAAAAAAATGACCTGTATCATGGCTTGTCCACCAGCTTGAAGACCGATATTTATTTTTTTTAAACTAGACATGCCAATGGCGACACCGCTTTCATAAATAACGCCATTACCGCTTGCGCCGCCAATAATCAACCCACCTTTTCCAACATTTGGAAAAATAGCATATCCTGAAGCGTTATCAAAGAATTTTTCAAGTCCATCATCTTTGGTTATAAGTGTTGTTTTGGCCTGTTCGGCATCTGCCATTATTTTTTTGTCTTTGTCATTTTGTGCAGTTGCCATAATTGTTATGAGAAGGAAACTGGCTGTTATGATTTTTTTTAGAGTTTTCATAAATCTGTTTTTAATGTTATGATTCAAATTTACAGAAACGTTTTTTTTGGAAGGAACTCAATAAAGTCAGTTATTAGCTCTAAAAATATGTAAGTATGATAATTTTTTTAAGTGGATTTCATTTAATCAGTTAAATATTTAATTGATATCGTTAACCGACCTGAGGGCCGTATATTAATTTAGCCATGGTTGGTTAGAATAGTTGGCCTCAGCTTAATACTTCTTAAAAAAAGCTGAGGCTTTTTTTTGTGACATGTTATCTTATCAAAAACAAATTTTAGGATAGTGATTTATTTTTCAATTGTGAATATAAACTTTGTTCCTTTTGTTAGTTTTGACTCCACTTTTATTGAACCATGTCCTTTTTCAATTATTTTTTTTACAGTTGCCAATCCTATTCCGTTGCCAGATTTACCAAATCTATCTTTTTTAGCTAAAACTTCAAAAATTTCAAAAACTTTTTCTTGGTGCTCTAAGGCTATTCCAGGACCATTATCTTGAACATAAAATTCGTAATGAGTAGCTGAGGATGTTATCCCTATTTTAATTTCAATAGTTTCCTTATCATTATATTTTACGGCATTACTAACAAGATTAAGTAAAACCTGATCAAGAGCAGTTCTGTTTGTGTATATAGTGTCAATTGAAGTGTTTAATTGAAGTCTTAATTCAGGTATATTGGGAAAAAGAACAGCGATATTTTTTATTAAATCATTTAAATTTATATGTGATTTGTTTTCATTTAAAATAGTATCGCATTTACTGTATTTTAAAAGTCCATCAATGAGATTTTTTAATATCTCTGCTGATTCTTCAATTAAGCTAAGTATTTCCATGCCCTTATTATTCACTTGAGAAGCGTACTCTTTCATAAATAAATTGGACAACCCACTGATGCCGGCAAGAGGTGATTTAAGGTCGTGTGCAGCTGCAATAGCGAAACGATCTAACTCTTTGTTTTTTTCTTCTAAATCAGTTAAAGCTTTTTCTAGAGTTAATTTAGTTTTTCTCAGGTTTAATATATTCATAACCTGATTACCTAAAGATTTTAAAGATTGTATTTGGCTGTCACTTAATGATTTTGGTTTGTAGTCAATGACACATAAAGTTCCTAAGGGATGCTTATGGTCACTCAGTAAAGGAATTCCTGCATAGAAAATTACGTTGGGATCATTGATAACGAATGGATTGTCATGAAACCGTATATCCTTTCTTGCATCTGGAATAATGAATACATTTTCTGGATTATTTATTGCGTGTGCACAAAAGGCATATTCTTTGGGGGTTTCTGAAATGTCTATACCTTTACGAGATTTAAACCATTGACGGTTGTCATCCACTAAAGTAATTAAAGAGATTTCAGTACCGCATATTTCTGCGGCAATAGCTGTTATGTCATCATAATCAGATTCTGGAAGCGTATCAAGTATGGAATATGATTCTAAATCCTTTAACCGTTCCTTTTCGTAAACGTATTCTTTTGGCTTCTCCATTAATTCATTTTAAACTTTCAATGAGTTTCTCACTATCCATGGTTTTGTCAAAAAAATCGTCAGCTCCTAACCGTAAGCAGATTTTTCTTAATTCATTGTTAACTGAAAAAATAAAGACTTTGCATTTATTATTTTTTCTTTTAATTTCCTTTAGCAAATCAATGCCGTTGCCATCTGGAAGTTTTAAGTCTAAAATAATGATGTCTGGATTATCGACATAGATGGCAACTGAAGCTTCTTTTATATTGGTTTTCCAACATAAAGACTTAATATTCTTTAGTTCTAGTATGCGTTTTTCCAACCATTTGCCAATTTCAAAATCGTCTTCAACTAAAAGAATATTTTTTTCACGTACCATTTGAGAGAGCTTGTACATTTATAGTTATTTCAAACTTATTAAAATTTTTCAAGTATAGGACTAAGCAAAATGCCTGAAATTGCTAAGGGAATTACTTAATAGTTTATGGGTTTTTTAATATCATCAATAAATTTAATGATTCTTGCTAAGGTGTTTTGCAATTGTAGTGATAAGCAAATCACTATTCGTGGGTTTGCTCAAATAATCAATGCAGCCTGCATCCATAGCTTTTTGTTTTTCATCATCTAAAACATAAGCCGATTGAGCAATTATTGGAATATGTTTTCTTATTTCCCTCATTTTAGCGCTAGCTTGCAGACCATTGACTATTGGCATTCTAAGATCCATCAGTACCAAATCGATAGCTGCATTTGCTTTAAACATTTCTATAGCTTCGGCTCCGTTTAGCGCATGGATTAATTTGCATTTTTCATGCGATAGAATGGTTTGTAAATAAATATAATTAGACATCTCGTCCTCACAAACCAATATGGTTTTACCTTCTAAGCTTATTTGGTTGTAAGGTGTTGTTTCAGTTTTTGAACCTATTGGTTTAGCAGTTAAATCGATTGCTTTTGGTAATTTAACAGAAAATGTAGTTCCTTTGCCAAAATCTGATTGTACTGATAACTTTCCTCCAAGATTGTCAATCATTTTTTTAGAAATAGTCAGTCCAAGCCCATTTCCATCATAATAGCGGTCTAAATCTTTTTGAACTTGCCAAAAAGGTTTGAAAATTGAATCCTGAAACTTGGTCTCAATGCCAATACCACTATCTTCAATGGAAATCTCAAGATCTTCATTTTTAACCCAAACCTTAAGTTTTATAAAACCGCTAGATGTAAATTTAAAGGCGTTATCCAATAAGTTTTCGAGTGCTAAAAATAATTTTGGTTTATCAGTATTAACCATGATGCTTTCAATACTTGAATCGATTTCATATAAAAAATCGATATCAGAGTTTTGGAATTTTAACTGTTGTTCCTTTACATAATTGGCTAAATGAGTTTTTAGGTCAAATAATTCTTTATTTATTTTCAGTATTCCAGAATCGAGTTTTGAAATTTCCAATAAATCATTTATCGTTTTTATTAATCGATCTCCACTTTTATGCATAACCTCAATGAGCTCACTTTTTTCTTGGGGAGAAAAACCATAACTATCATCAGCAAAAAAATCAATAAATCCTAAGATACCATTTAGAGGCGTTCTTATTTCATGATGTAAGTTTTGTATAAAAGCTGATTTTAATTTATCTGCTTCTTCAGCTTTTTCTTTAGCGGCAAGAAGTTCCAGTTCCATTTTTTTCCGTTTGGTAATATCATCAATGGTCGCAAGATAAATGGAATGCCCGTTCCGTTTTAATAAGGATGTTGAAACCAGAACTGTTTTGAAAGCAATTGAGTCTTTTTCTTTCACAGCAATTTTGATTTCCTTTTTAGTGTAGTCTTTACCTTTTATTGTTTCGTGGAAAATATTTGGTACTGCACATGCCTTGATGTTTCCATATTCAAAAGAGTTGTGCTCGGTATTTATACAGTTTATTAAGTCACTTATTTTTTGGTCGTGGATATTGGCACTATTGATATTGAACTTTCTAACAGCTTTTCTGTTTGCTCTCAGAATATTCATTTTCTCATCAAAAAGAAAAATTGATGATGGTGAATTTTCAAAAATCAACTTCAGTTCATTTTCATTGAATTCTGCTTGTATTTTTGATTCTATAAGTAAATTTTCATAATGCTTTCTAATAGAAATATCCCTGAAGCCGGTAAGCATCATTCTTGTTTTGCCAAGTTTAATTGGTTTTGAGGTTATTTCAACGGGAATTTTAGTCTTACCGTTGCTAGAGTAATTTATTTCATAACTATATTGTCCCTCTTTTATTTGTTTTTTGAATCCATTCTGAAATAAATTAGTGATATCATCAGAAACTAAATCTGTAATGTTCATTGTTTCTAAGTTTTCTTTTGTCAATCCAAGTTTTTCACAAGCTTTTCTATTTGCGTTTTTTATGTTTCCATTTAAATCATGAAGAAATAGAGCTTCGGTCATTTCTTCAAAAAGAGTTTCAAACTTTTTTTTGCTGTTTCCTATGGGTTTTGGGGAACTTATTTCTTTCTCGTTATTCATCTCATTCATCATAATTATTCACTTAAATTCTTTATTGCAAATGTCAAGATAAACCTAAGTCAATACAATAGGTAGATTTCTCAATAATTAAAAAAAAATCCTTAGTTTATTACAAATTCTCTTGTGAAGTTGATTTAATTAAAAATTGAATAAAGCCCGTTTTTTCTAGAAATGCTATTTTCATTAAAGCACTATCTTTATTGGGTAGGTGGTTCAAAATGATAAATTATACAACTTTATAAAATACAAAGAGCGCAACCTCTCACATTGCGCTCTTCTTGTAAAAGTTGAATGAAAATACATTCAATTGCTATTAACACTATTTATTTTATCAACTTTTGAGGTAACAAATGTCGGGTAAGAATTAAAGTTTGGCAATAAGCATATTTCTCAATATTTGTTTTTTTCTTCTTATATGTTGATTTAAATCTGCTTATTAAACTGGAAATCTGGGTTTGGTTTGTAATGGTCTGAAAATAATGCCACTTTTTTTAAAGTTGATTGGATGTCAACTTGGTAAGTTAGGTAAGTGTATTGAAAACAAACTATTTATATTTAATTTATTGATGAAACTAAGGTTGTCAAGGGCTATTCTTGCTTTGTAATCAGTTTATCCAAAAGCAAAATTTATTAAAATATCTGTTTTTTAAGAGTGAAATAGTATAGAAAAATCCTAACAGAAACATGTTATGTAATTTTATAAAATGCGAAGAGCGCAGTCTCTCACATTGCGCTCTTCTTGTTAATGATAAATTGCTATTATCAATATAATTGAGTGCAAATATCGGGCAAGAAGTATAGCTTAACAATAAGCATATTTCTTAATAGTTGAAGTTTGTTTTCTTAGTTATAGTATAAGTGTGATTACTGTTTAATCTTAATAATTAATTTAATAATTGAAAATAATGTTGTTTTAGGTGGTAAATGAACTATTTATCTATACTAATGAGTCCAATTTTTATGGCATAACTCGTTAACTCAGGCAATGAATGTAGGTCTAGCTTATCCATAATGTTTTTGCGGTGTGTATCAACCGTTTTTGAGCTTAGAAATAAAATCTCACCAATGTTTTTTGAACTTTTTCCTTCCGCAATCAACTGGAGAATTTCTCTTTCACGCGAAGTTAAGTTTGATTCTTCTTCTTGTTGACCTGAAATTAATTCGTTTAGAATAACACCAGAAATATTTTGCGCTATGTATTTTTGGTTGATGGATACTGTTTTAATGGCTTTGATTAATTCTTCAGAATCACAGTCTTTTAATAAATAGCCATATGCACCAGCTTTAAACATGCCTAAAACAAAGCGCTTATTGGAGTGCATAGATAAAGCAATTACTTTTGTTTTAGGGGCTTCTTGAACAATTTTCTTGGTAGCCTCAACACCATTAAGACCTGCCATGGCAATATCCATGATGACAACATCTGGTTTAAGCTGCTCACATAATTTAATGGCCGCTCTTCCATCTATTGCCTCTGCAATAACTTTCATATTAGCATTTTTTTCAATAACATTTCGAATGCCATCTCGAAGAATCTGGTGATCATCAACCAACAAAATTTTAATTTCCATAGCTACAATAATTTATTTTCTTTTAAAGGTACAAACATTTTTACTTCAGTGCCCAAACCAAGTGAAGAGTTAATACTGAAGCTACCTTTTAGGTTTTCTATCCTTTCTTTTACAGCAAATAGTCCAAACCCAGTGTTTACTTGTCTTTGAATCTTTAAAGAAGCTGCATTGAAACCTAGTCCTTCATCTTTTATTAGAATTTGCAATCCGTTTTCGTATCTGGTAAAAAGTATCTGTATTTGATTGGCACCAGAATGTTTTATCGCATTGGTCAGGATTTCCTGAATTGATCTGTAAATAAGTATCATTTTAGGTTCAGTAAGATCAATGTCACTGAGTTCACTTATAAACTGAACTTTTATTTGGTTTTCATGCTCTATTTTCTCTGCAAGCCAATATATGGCTTCAATTAGTCCAAGTTCATAAAGTACAGGAGGGCTTAAGTCGTAGGTTATTTTTCGTGTGTTTTCAAGTGCTTCTGAAATATGCTTTATTATAGAGCTAATTTCTTTTTGCTTTTTGTGTGTTTGTATTCGTTTCGATAAATCAGTTAATTTCATTTTTGAAATTACAAGCGATTGACTAAGGTGATCGTGAATATTGGCGGCGATTTCTTTTCGTTGCTTTTCTTCAACTAGCATTATTTCTGTTGTTAACTTTTGAAGGGATTTTTTGTGCTGATTTATTTTAATTTCCGCTTCTTTTCTAGATGTAATATCAAGCATAAGGGAATCCCAGACAACACTGCCATCTTCACATTTTTTTGGTACCCCGATGCCTTTAATCCATTTGATTGTACCATCGGGCAGATTGTTTTTGAACTCAACATGCCAGGTACTGAGGTTTTTAAAAGAAACCTCAATCGATTTTTTTACTTTTGCTAAATGTTCAATATTGATTTGCTCCCAAATAAAATTATTGTTTTCAATAGCTTCCTCAGGAGTAACCCCCCCATATTTCTTTGGCCCCCTCACTGACATAAACCAAGGAGTCTTTTCCATCTGGGAACTGTTTGTACTGGATAATAGCACCAGGTAGATTATTGTTGATGTTTTCAAGCAATGCTTTAGATTCGCTTAGTTCTTTTTCGGCTAATTTACGAGCACTTATATCGCGAACAAAAACCAAGCCGCTATCTTCACTTTTAAAAGTGATAGGATGTCCTTTAGTTTCTACCCATACTTCATTTCCATTTAATTGTATTAGGATTTGTTCAAATGGTGTATGCTCGATTTTTTTATCAACATTCAATTTTTCTATTCTTTCTTCTGCTTTTTTATGAAAACTAGGATGAAAATACTTAAGGATTGGTTGTCCAAGTAATTCTTTTTTGTCTTTAGCACCAAAAAGTTCAACAGCAAGTTTGTTTAGGTAAACAAAGCATTTGTTTGTTTGGATAAAAATAGGATCAGGAGCACTTTCCACAATACTCCTAAATCTTTCTTCTGAGGTTTTTAATTTTAGTTCTGCTTTTTTTCGCTCTGTAATGTCTAATATAATGGCCAAAAACCTTTTATTGTTACCTTCTGTTACTAATTGCAAATGGACTTCCACGGGATAAATGCTCTCATCTTTTCGTTTATGATTTGTAAAAAAAACAATTTTATCCTTTTCTTTATTTGTGAGGGGAGTAACAAGTCTTTTAAAAGAAGTTAGTGTAAAGTCTGGCTTAATATCAATTGGGGTTAATGCTTTTATTTCGTTTTCAGAATAGCCGAGGTTAAAAAGTGCACCTTTGTTTACATAATTAAATTGAAATGTCTTCGCATCGAAAATATAAATTTCATTCAGGCTGTTCTCAATAGTTGCCTGTAAGCTGTTTTTTTCTGCTTCTGCTTTTTTACGTTCAGTTACATCCCTAGTTATTCCCAATAATGACGTAATATCACCTTGTTCATTTTTCATTGGCACAGAATGTGTTTCTAGCCAACGGCGGGTTCCTTTAAATCCTTCAATCTCATATACGAGCTCTCCAGATTCTCCTTCAAAAATCTTTTCTATGAGTTTCAAAAATGTTGTTCTGTACTCAGGTAGTAGAATTCCTAACATACATTTTCCTAACACCTGTTCTTCATTATCAGCTTCAATCATTGCCAGACCAGCTTGGTTCATCATTAATAGTTTACCATCAGGGTCTAATAATTTTATACATTCTGGCCCAGCCTCTAAAATGGTGCGAAACTTATTTTCACTTTCCGCGAGTTTAATTTCTGCCATTTTTCTTGATGTAATATCAAAACGAATGGCTAAATATTGAAAGGGTTTGTTTTTTTCATCCAAAAAAGGTACAATAGTTGTGTCCACCCAATAATGGAAACCATCCTTTGCTTTGTTTTTTATTTCTCCGCGCCATACCTTTCCTGATGCTATTGTCTTCCATAAAATTTTAAAAAAATCTTTAGGGTGATGTTGAGAGTTAACGAGGCGGTGCGTTTTTCCTAGAATCTCTTTTCTACTATATTTTGAAATTTTGCAAAAGTTATCATTTATAGAGGTAATAACACCTTTATTATCCGTGAAAGCGATAATGGCAGACTGATCCAAAGAATATTTATAATCATTTAATGCCTTCAAACTTTCCTCTAATGCTATAGCGGCTATTTTTTGCTCATGAATATTCTGAATAGCCCCATATAAACGTATGGCTTTTCCATTTTTTACTTCAACATTACCATAGGTACGTACCCAAATATTTTTCCCCTTTGCTGTAATAAATGGAGCTTCAAGGTTGTAGGATGTATGGTTTTCGATGGCTTCTGTAACTGCTTTTTGAATCAATGGGCGCGCTTCAGGAGCATAAAAATTTATGCCATCTTCCACTTTTGGAGGTTTGCTAATGGGAAGCTCATATATGCGATACGTTTCATCAGAAAAATAAGGGGTCATAGTTTTTAAATCCAATTCCCAAGCCCCAACTTTTGCTAACTTTCCTGTTTCGTTCAGAAGATTTTCACTTCGTTCAATTTTCGCAAGTGATTCACGTACCATACGTTCTTTTTCTCTAATTTTTTGCTCCGATTTTTTTTTGTTGGTTATGTCTATCATAACACCAACAATCGATTTTAAATTCCCTTGCAAATCATTATTGCCTGCTATATATAAATCGCACCATATGGTCTTACCATTTTTAGTTTGATATTTTATCTCTTGATGGTAATCTGTGATTTCCCCTTTTTTTAATTTACTAAATAATAAAGGTAAAGTTTCAACTTTTGATAATATTAGCTCTTTATTCTTGCCAAGAGCCTCGTTGCTTCGGTAACCAAACATGTTCTCCCATGCAGGATTAACATAGGTGTATTTGCCATCGGTATCCAATTCAATAATGGCAATGTTAGTTGAATGAATAATATTTTGATATTTAGTGCTTAGCTCTTTTAAACTCTGTTGTGCCTGTCTTTCATTTGTAATATCGTCAAAAGTTGTGAAAACTTGGTGTGGCTTTTTTTCTAAATTTCTAAATTCTGGATAAGCATTTATTTTTAACCAACGGTAATTAGTTGTTTTTGCATTAAAAACACCCATAATAATGTTGTTAACCTCCTTTCCTGTTTTGAGAGCTACCATGCTGGCATGAGTTTCTCCTGGAAAATCGGAACCATCTTCATGAATACACTTCCAATTAGGGTCCATGGATGTTTTTCCTTGCATCTGCTCTAATGTCAATCCTAAAATTCGTTGTGCAGCTGGGTTGGCATCAATGATTTCACCCGTGGCGTTCTGATACGTTACTCCTAGCGCCATGGTTTCAAAAAGAGATTGAAACTTATTTTCTTTATTTAAGGGGTAACTGCTCATAATTTTAGCGACAAGTTAGTGTGCGATAATATCTTCAGAGTATCTAGTGCCAATATTTAGTTTTAGAGGTTAGTAGATAAACATCTGTTTAGAACTAAATATATATAATAAAAAGGACATATTCAAGGAGCAGAATCTTCTAGAGTTTTCTGACAGGTTTGTAAGTGGCGTTTTGTAGGGTAAGATATAAACTTTTGCAACGACGTTGTTATTCTGTGAGTCAGGTCAAAAATAAAAAATCACGTATGTTATATATGCGGACACAATAAGTTTTTGATGGCCAAAACTGTTTCTCTAAAATTCTGTTTTGAAAAATGAAACACCGAATTGATCTCAATTAAGATGGTTTCATATGATATTATATGACGCCACGCAAAATGTAAACCCCTGTAAATATTAAATTTACAGGGGTTTCATGGGTTTTGATACCCAATAAGTGGAGTCGGAGAGAATCGAACTCTCGTCCAAACAAGTAACCAAAGGGCTTTCTACACGTTTATTCTTTTCTTGTTTTTTCGATTGCAAGCTGGTTAAAGACAACCCACTTACAACTTAGCTTCTTTAGTTTCAAGAGCAAATCAAAGCGCTTTGCCCTCTATGTCAACTTTTACGATGCCCCTAATCTGACCGCCGCTGACCAGGGCTTTCAAGGGACATTTAGCCTCCCTACCTTGTAGGGATGTAGCAAATCCTACTATAATTCAGATTACGCAGCTAAAGCGTAGTTATTCTCGCCGTTTAAAATTTGGTCTAGCCTTTTACGTGTTTCAATGCCATTACACGACGTGCTTACCGTTCAATTAATCTCGCTGTCAAAACCAGTCGACCCCTTAAATGAAATAGTAATTTTTATTTGGGCGTTACCCTATCGGGTCAAGCTTTGCACTATATCTTTTTATTTGATGACTTCAACTTCGCTCAGCCATCAAATAAAAAGGATACCGCTTCAATCCTTAACGCGGACCGCAAAGTTACCAAAAAGTTTGTACAACCTTTTCAAATCTCTTTTATTAATTCAAAATTTGTACCAAAATTATTGATGTCTCTATGAAAATCCTTAAAAACACAATCAAATGTTTTGAAGTCATTTTTATAATATCCAGTATCTTTTTGTTAAAATAATGAAAAAGATGTTATTTTGCAATACACTAAAAAAAACTCGTTATACCGTTAGAATAGCTTCATGATTTCAGCAAAAGGAATGCTTAAAACAATTGATTTGTATTTTTTTAATAAGGATATTTAATGTCTAAAAACGCTTTAGTAACAGGGGCAGCTTCTGGTTTGGGGCTTGAGTTATCGCTTTTGTTGGCAAAAGACGGCTATAACCTTATATTAGTGGATTTAGATGCTCCAAATTTAGAAATCGCCAAAACAGAGATTTTAAAAATGCATACAGTTGAAATCACTTTAATTGTAAAAAACCTGAGCGAGCCTAATGCAGCGCAAGCTATTTTTTACCAAATAGGTAAAACACCTATTGATGTTTTGGTCAACAACGCAGGCTTTGGATTGTTCGGTAAATTTGCAGAGACAGAATGGCAACGGGAATTGGATATGCTGCAATTGCATATTATAACGGCCACGCATTTAACCAAATTGGTGCTTGCGGGTATGTTGGAACGTCATTCTGGTAAGATTTTAAACTTGTCATCCTTGGCAGGTTTTCAGCCCGGGCCTTTAATGTCTATTTATTACGCTTCAAAAGCATACATGTTATCGTTTTCCCAAGCCATTTCCAACGAGTTGAAGGGCACAGGTGTTACGGCAACGGTACTATGCCCAGGCCCTACAAAAACAGCTTTTCAAGAGGTGGTTTCTGGAAATACCTCAGATAACAAAATAGCCTTTAACATGGCCTGTGCAAAAGATGTTGCGGTTTACGGCTATAAAGCCATGCATAAAGGAAAAGCGGTTGCTGTGCCCGGGGCATTCAATAAATTTTTGGCAGGACTTCCACGCATTTTGAGTAGAAATAGGACCGCTGCAATTGTTCGGAAACTTCAAGAAAAAAACAGAGATTGCTAGGCATTTACCGTAGTGTTTAATATTGTTTTAAACATCCAAAAACCCAGATTCAAAAACGTTCCAAAGACCATAGTGAATAACCAAGCTTCTGGATGTTGATTTGGATAAAGCGTTATGTTTAGTATGTCATTAAATAGGTTTAAAGGGTTTTGGAGAATTTCCCAAGAATTGTACCGTAAAAACCGCCCAAGGTATACGCCAAACCCACATAAAAAAAGTGTAAAAACCATAAAATGGTTTGTTTTTGAGGGTTTTGTAAATCTGTTTAAAAGACTTCTCATATCCATAAGTGAATAAAAGAAAAGCAAAAACCCGTTTAATGCAAATGAGCTGACTACCAAAATATCCAACCATAATACATGCGTGTTGCTCACTTTTAAATGCAATAAATCTGTAATGATGTAAGGCGCATTCGGTAAGAATAGCAGCCATGTACAAAACCAGAATACCAATCCTACTTTATTAAGTTTGGAGAGGCTTATCAAATAGGTTGTAATAGCAAATGGAATGACTGCTAAAAACAAATTCCAAACTAGGAACAAGTAAAAAAAGGAATGGTTCAATTTCATTCTAATCATAAGTAGCACAATACTTAAAAGCATTGAAATACTTAATAATGAAAATATTTTAAATCGACTAAAAATTATTTTTTTTATGTTGTTCATGGGTTTGCGGTTTAAGTTCAATGATTAGAACACTTAGTATTCCTAAGGTATAAGCCATCAAGTCTGAGAAATGGAAGGTGCTGCCAAGTATGAGTTTTGCAAAATAATTGTTTTGTAGATTGAGCATGGTTAAAAAATTGGACAGTTGTAAAAACTCAATACCAAAAGCAAATAGTAAAACGAAGGCCGCTAATTTTATAGGCTTGATTTTCAAAAAGCTTTTAATAAAACAGTAAATAAGAATAACTACCAAAAAATCACCAAACGTATGCCTGATAAAACCAGTTTTTAAGTATATGGCAATGAGTGCTTCGGTTATGAGAAGAAGCAGAGTTATGATAGCGTATTTTTTATTGCATTTTAGTTTCATAAGTTTACGGTCCTTTAGGAAATGTTATTGAAATCATTATATAGAGGTACAATATGATTACTAGAATGTTTAATATAATAGCGCCAGATGTTTTCAAAAGTTCCATTCTGTTTTTTGTGTCGATAATCATTATGATGAAATTTGAGAGAAATAGAATGAAATTAATGAGAACAGTTACGATTGTAAACTTAAACCCAATAATTATAGGAATGTTTTGTTCTCCTAAATAAATGAATAAAGCAAATAGGATAGTTCCAATAATAAAACTAGCTATTGCTGTAATTCTTCCAACTAGTGATATGCTGTACATGATTTTTTGCGTTAGGGATTGAAGTGGAAATCCTTTTGCTTTTAAAAAAAGCAAAAGATTGCAACGGAAATATTTATATTCATGAGTTCAATAATATAAAATAGAAATGCACGAATAAAGCGCGACCCCTTTTCGGGGTAACGCCCAAATATCAATTCATAAAAATCACCCGTTGCTCCAATCTATTTTTCGTGATACGTACATAACGATGGCCAATATTAAAAACAGACCGATGCTGCCCACTAAAAGCGCGTAATTTTCCAATTGAATGATAACGTAAATAAAGGCGTAAAGTGCCGTGAGCGAACCTCCAATAAAGAGCGGAAACTTAAAAGTTTTTAAAATGGATTTGGAGTATAACGTGATGAGCACAATGACTGAAATGCCTGCAATGAGGTAGGCTTTTAAAAAATTGCTATGTTCTGAAATGGACACCAAAAGTGTGTAAAACATGGTAAGTGCCAGCCCAATCATTAAATATTGAAAGGGGTGGATGTTTATTTTACTGAGGGTTTGAATGAGGAAAAATATGAGGAACGTTAAACCGATAACCAAGAAACCGTATTTGGCTGAACGCTCGCTTTTTTGATATTCATCGACCATCACCATAAATTTTGTGCCAAATGCAAATGGGGTAAGGTTGGGTATTTTGTTTAAGTGCTGCTGTGAAAATGCTCGGTTTATGTGCAGTACTTTCCAATCGGCTTTAAAACCATCTTTTGATATCTGTTTGGTTTCATCATTAGGGAGAAAGTTGCCCATAAAACTAGGGTCTGCCCAATTGGACGCCATGTGCATGGTGGTGGTTTTTCCAATGGGGATGAGCTCTATTTGTTTGCTACCGTTAAATGCCATGGCTATACTGAATTCGGCATTTTTGTTATTTGTAATATCCTTAGCATTTATAAAATTGGATTCTAAAACATCTAAATAATCTTGGTTGTTTTTATCGTCATTAAAATTGGTTTGAAAGGCATAACGCTTGTTGTTCAGTTTAAGAAGCATATCGCTTTTGATGCCTTTTAAGTTGGAGGTTTTTATGATGATGGTGGCTTTGTCCCAAATTATATCGTCTTTTTTTATGTCTTTTGAGCTTAAATCCGTCGGGATGTAATGGCCTGAAATATCCATAGTGGTTGTAAATACAGCCGATTCGAAGTTACCACGCTTTAGGGTTTTGGAATCTACTTTTACGTTTGTATTCAACGATTCTGGAAAAATATAGGCATTTTTTATATGGGTTTCCGTTTCGGTAAAATAGGTTTTTGTTTTTTCGTTATAGGTTTTAGTTTCGGTGTATGTTTTGTAGGGGATTTTCAAAATTGGCCCGTAAACGAGTACGTTGTTTCCCCATTTTTCATTTATTTCGTTCACGACATCGTTTTGCCTAAAAGCGCGTTCGGTTATTAAACTATTGATGAACGCCAGCGGGATGAGCAAAATAATTACTAAAAGCCCTACCATAAGCATACGTGCCGTGATAGATGTTTTAAGCCAATGTCCAAATTTGTTTGTCTGCGATCTGTTTTCGGTTTCCATAATTGTAAAAATTTAAAGTACTTTGAATTTCAAAGTAAATGATTAAAAAAATGTATTTGTTTTTTGTCATTCCCTCCGAGGATGGGAAACTATCTATTGTTTATTGATTAATTTTTCAAGGGCTTCAATGTGTTTTTTGAATTCTAGTTCCCCAAGTTTTGTGGTACTGTAACGGGTGTTTGGTTTTCTTCCTATAAATTGTTTTTCAACTTTTATATATTCGGCATGTTCCAATGCTTTGGTGTGGCTTGCCAGATTGCCATCGGTTACTTCTAATAACTCTTTCAACATATTAAAATCAGCATACTCATTTACCATAAGAATGGACATGATGCCTAGCCGAATACGGTGGTCAAATACTTTGTTTATGTTGGTTATTATTGACAATTTGAGTTATGGGTTAAAAGGTTTAGAAGTTGATACGTTTAAAAAGTTTAGGTGTTTTTAGTTTATTCGATTTAATTATTTTATGTGACTGGAAACTAATCCCTGTCATACTTAAAATGCATCCATGTACCATAAACAATATGCATGATGCCAAAACCCAAAACCCAAAGCCAAAATCCGTAACCAGGAAATAGGGCTGCAATTAAGCCTAAAATAATTTCTATACAACCTAAATATCGAATATCGCCAATGCTATATTTTGAAGCATTTACCAAGGCCAAGCCATAAAAAATTAACATCAATCCTCCAGTTTGTCCGTATTTGCCATTGCTTAAAATAATAAGGATATATAAACCCCCAGCGACTAAAGGAATCAAAAAATTGATAACTAAACGCCTTGATGTGGCATCCCAAATTTTTGTGCTGTGTTTTTTAGCTTTTTTGGTGGTTAACAAAATACCCGTACCAATGCTAAACAGCGCTACTAAAAATAGGATGAGTAAACATAGCTTGAATATGGTGCCATCTAAAATAAGGTAACCTCTTGCTGAAGTTGTTACCAGCCAATAGGCCACTCCAGCTCCAATTAAGGCATAAATACCAGCAAGTATCCCCGACAAACCGCTCAATGAAATAAAGCGGGACGATTTATTCATTAAATCTTTAATCTCGCTGATGTCTTTTAGATAATTTTTTGATTCCATATAAAAGTACTTTGAAAAACAAAGTAAATAATTATTTTCCAATATAGCATCATAAATTTTTGTTAAGTTTGGAAAAATTAAATCTGTTTTAAAAGTGAAACCAGTTGACGACTATTTTATAAACCAAAAAGAACCTTTCCAATCCATTATGCTTTATGTCCGCGGTATTATTTTAAATGTGTTGCCAGAAGTAGAAGAGCGGTTTAGTTATAGAATTCCGTTTTATAATATAGGTAAAAAGCCTATGATTTATTTGAATATTTTAAAAGGGAAAGATTATGTGGATGTAGCTTTTGTGCAAGGAGTCCTTCTCGAAAAGAATTTTCCTGTTTTAAAAAATGATAATAAGCGCAAGCAAGTACGGTCTATTCAACTAAGAACTTTAGAAGATTTAGACCATGAGAACTTTGTGAGTTTATTACACGCGGCTTCTAGATCCTTAAGCGAAAGTAAAAGGGCTTGGTTTATTTAGGCATTGTTGCATCTTTTTTACTCAATTTAAAATAAATCCACATGCTTATTATTGATAAAACCACCCAAAAAGCATCTATAAAAAATATTTGGAATTGCTTATTAGCAAACGATTTCCAAATCCAGTTTTTCGTAACGCAACCATTAACTATTGGTATTAAGAATCCTAAAATGCTTCCTGAAAGTAAGGTGTATTTATTTATGAAATTCAAATCTTTTTTTATGATAAAAAAGATAGAAAGCAAAAGCCAACCCATAAAATAAAAACTATAAATAAAAGATTTATCAACAGGTTGAAATGCTTTAACGGCTATAAATGAAGCCGCCGTAATAGGGTACATACTTAAACAAATAGCTAAATAAACCCTAACAACACGTTCGTTAAATCGACGTTTCTTTTCGGGAATTTTCTTTTTGTCACGAGCCACGAGCCAAATCATCACGCCAGAAATAATAACAAAACAAGATATGAGTCCTAATATAAAACTGATAATTTTTAGGGCATAACCACCGTAATCTCCAAAGTGTAATCTGTAAAGCGTGTTTTTTACACCATCTAAATATGATGTATTTTCAATTGGGTCTTTCTTAGAGACCAAGACGCCAGAACCAACCTTGTAAATAGCATCGCCAATGCCCGTAAATTTATCGCTACAATCTATATGACCAGAAACCAATACATGCATATTTTCATTGCCATAGTTGAAAATGTGCATTTCGGTTACATTAAAGTCGTCCCAAAGGGCTTGGGTTTTTTCAATGTAAGTATTGGCACTGAAAGCCGTGGTTAACGTGTTTTTTCCTAATTTAAAATGTGGATGGTTGTATTCCAAATCATCATACAGTTTGGTTTCGTTGCCATCATATAAAACCATGACATTGGGGGCTACTATAAGTAACTTAATCATAAAAAAAGCACCGGTTACGGCATACACAAACTGAAAAGGCAACCCCAACATACCAAGTGCGGTATGGGCATCGGTCCACAGTGTTTTAAGTTTTTGTAACGGACGAAATATGAAAAAGTTGGAAACGATTTTTCTCCAATGTACCAAAACCCCTGTGATGATGGCAAATAGAAAAAAGAATGCGACAAACCCCGATAGATAATAGCCCACGGGATATGGGATTTGGGCAAAAAAGTGTAACCGGTACAAAAATTCTCCTAAAGAATAAGATTCGATATATGAGTTCTGGGCGTAGTTTTTAGTATCTAAATAAAGGAATTTTGAGGTTTTTGTGTCTTCTGTAGCGAGGGTGTCTTTGGAAGCCCCTAAGGAAATATTGACGCGTTGTTCTTGATGGGTTTTTCTAATTTCAATATCCCTACCGTATAAGTTGTATTGGGAGTTCAAAGTATCTAAAGCCGTATCGAAATCCAATTGGATGGCGTCAGTGATTTCCACCGATTCATTGCGTTCCCAATTGATGATTTCATCTCTGAAAAATGAAAAAGACCCTGCAAAAAATATAACATACAGCACCACGCTTATTACAATGCCGCTTACGGTATGTGTATGGAAAAGGATGTTGTATGTTCTGTTTTTCATTATTAAGACAATAGAGGATGATAAATTTTACTGAAGTAAATGGCTATTGAAAATAAGGCGCTTAATAACAGGTAAATAACCCAAATTTTCCAACCGTTTTTTGCCAAAAATGCCACAACCATTAAGGACGCCCAAAGTATAAACCCAGTAAATGTTTCTGTTATGATAACATGAACATGGTTTAGCCAATACGATAGAGCAATGTGTAAGCTTATTGTTACTAAATAACCTCCTAAAAATCCAGCAGATATTTTGGCAAATCGTTGCCAGTTGGATGATAGGTATTTAGGATTTGCAGGCATGAATATTTGGTTGTTAAATAATGGAAAATTCAATTAAAAGTGACAATATAAATAAAATGGTAATTGATTTTGGAGTTAGCAATTTTAAAGGATTTAAAATCACGATTAAACTCCCCACGGTCATTAAGCAGATAAAAAAGAGCATGGTTCCAGCTCCCAAACCAAAAGTATTACAGCTTAATAGCATAGCGATGACAAGCAAGGCTACAGCTAATATTTTACCCTTTTTTTGTTGCTTGTTTAGCCATGTTTCAAAACCAAACGTTTTATGTTTAATAGCTTTTTCAGACGTGTTGTAAAACACGTAAAAAGCTATGAATAGTATTAAAAGTGATAATGAAATCATTCTAAATTTATAAAATGGTATAAGTTGCACAATGCCAAATGAATTGATAAGGTTCATTTTTATAAACGCCAGGAACTTCTTCTTTTGTAGTTGTTTCAATAATGTATTTGGTTTTCCAAGGCAATTTGAAAGACACATAACCGTTATTGTCGGTTTCAAGCGTTTTGGACCATAGATCTGCTACAAAAACTTTCAATTCGTTTTTGGCAAAGGGTTGGTTTTTGTACAAAACTTGTAGCGTTATTTCATCTTTGTTTTCTGAAACATTTTTGACAACAATGCCGTTTGTATTTACAGCAGCCGTTTCAGTCAGGCTCTCACCAACCTGAAATTTAGTGGTGGCGTGGTAATGTGTTTTAAAAATACCAAAATCGTATTGGGTATAATCAATCACATCAATGGTATCATTATTTAATGCAATGGTGTAAGTGCCGTTGGTTTTTGGTGTAAATCTTGCCAAATAATAATGGTCGTTAGCTGTTGTTTCTAACTTGGTTTTGTGTCCTTTGGCATCAATAACCCAAAGTATGAAATCTTTAACTTTAGGGAATGCTTCGCCATTAACTGCTTCAATTACACCATAGGTGTATTCGCCATAATGTACTTTTATATGTTGTTCTGTACCGATGGAGCCTGTAGGGTTGGTTTCAATCCATAAATAATGGGCAAAGGATTGTGTGGTTGCAAATACCATGAATGCGATGGTTAAAATTGTTTTTTTCATTTTGTGAGTGTTTAAAATTGATAAAAAGCAGCCCTCCCATTTCAAAGAGGACTGCGAAAACTAAACTAAGTAGGTATTAATAAATGATGAGGTTTTTAAAAATTGTAGGTTATTGTAAAACGGCCGTTAATCCCTGGTTCAGATTGCCAATATAAATAGCTGCCATAATTGGAACCTGAGTATAGATATGCATCAAGCAGGTTGTTTACATTTAATTGAATACGGATGTTGTCATTTTTCCATGACAGCCCACCGTCCAGCCTAAAATAATCTGGTAAATCGGTTTGGTTGTCTGCTCCCCACGACCATGCAGAACGGTCTATTTGATATTGGTAACCAATGGACGCCCCAAAACCTTTTAGTTTTGATGTATTGGCAAAGTTATAATTAAGCCAACCGTTTGTTAAGTGCTTAGCGTGTCCAGCTACTTTTTTGCCAACGTTATCTGGGTTGGTGTCTTTGGTGATTTCCACATTAGTATTGGCGTAGTTGAGTACTACGTTTAATTGTGGGGTAATTTCGCCTTGCATATCAAACTCAATTCCTTTCGATTGTATTTCACCCAATTGAATAGAGAAATTTGTGTTTTCAGGATCTGTTACCAATACATTTTCTTTTGTGATTTGATAAACGCCTAATGCGGTTTTTAATCTGCCGTCCAATAACGATGTTTTAATACCGCCTTCGATATCATTGGCCTCAACAGGGTTAAAATAGTTACCAGATTCACTGATACCTGTTTGTCCTAAAAAAGATTGGTCATATAGTGCGTATGCAGTTACATTTGGTAAAATATCGGCACTCAATCCAAAACGAGGTGTAAATTTTTTGTCGGTTTCAGTTTTACCAAGTGTTACCAATTCAGTATGTCTAGCAGCAAGCGTTAGTCTGATTTTGTTTTGTAAAAAACCGATTTCGTCTTGGGCATAAAATGCTCTAACCGTAAAGCCTCTATTATAGACGTTAGGCCTGTTTCGCACATTTTGAGATCTGTCAAACACAGGGGCTTCGGTATTTCCATAAACAGGATTGAAGATGTTAAAAGGTTGATTGATGTCTATATCAACAGCTTGATTAAAATCTGCCCAATATTCTTTTTCACTGTAATCAAATCCACCTAAAACATGGTGGCTTATACCAAATGTTTTAAAATTCCCAAAAAGATAGGTTTGAAAATATTTTCCTAATGATAAAGCATCCCACACACTTATGTAACGATGGGCATCACCATTATCAGCAATATCTCGAAGCCATGCAGAATTACCTTCTTGTTCATATCTTAAATAAGCGAATTGGGTTTCTAATCCCCAATTTTTAGAGAATTCATGTTTTAAATTGGTGAATAAGGTTAATTCTTGTATATCTGTAGAAGGGTAATTGGTATCTGTGAATTTAAAATTTCTATCTAAATTACCATACCCTCCAGCTACAGGAGCAAAAACATAGGCGGTACCCAAATAGCTTTCAGCTTGCTGTAAATTAAGTTCTGTTGTTATAGACGTTTTATCTGAAATATTATAGGTTAGGGCAGGGGCAATGCCGTAACGTTCTCCAACTTCATTACCGCGATGGGTATCTGCTGTTTGGTACATTCCGTTAAAACGGTATAATAATTTTCCGTTTTCAGTCAATTTTCCGCCAAGGTCAACAGTGCCACGGTAAGAATCAAAACTACCACCAGCCAAAGATATTTGAGCAATTGGGGTCTCGGTTGGTTTTTTTGTAACTACATTGTAAAAGCCACCAGGTTCACCGGCCGACATCATAAAACCAGCAGGTCCTTTAACAAACTCAATCTGTTCTACGGTATTCATGTCTTCAGAAAGTGGCCCCCAAGAATCTTGTACATTAACACCGTTTCTAAAAGCGGGCAATCTAAAACCGCGCATATTTACACGAGCAAAATGTCCCCAATGCTCTAGCATGGTAACGCCACTTACGTTTCGTATCACACCGTCCATCATATTGGTAACTTGTTGGTCTATTAATAAATCATTGTTTATAACCTGTATGTTTTGGGGTAATTTGATGAGTTCGGTTTTTAAACGAAGTGACGATGAAGGGTTTCGTTGCGCATATTTGTTTGTTCTAGCACTATTTACAACAATCTCGCCAAGTTGTTCTTCATCTTCATTTAAAATTATTTTAGGGGCATTTGTAGTTTCGTTATTATTAATGTTTATTGAAATTTCTTGAGATTTATAGCCTACGTAAGAGATTTTAAGAATATATGAACCTGATTTTATGTTTTTTAAAATATAGTTACCAGAATTATTTGTAAAAGTTCCATGCGTTGTGTTTTTAAGCGAAACATTTACATATTCCAAAGTGTTTCCTTGGTTGGAAACCACTTTGCCTTTGAGAATTCCATTTTGTGAAAAAATGAAGTTTGAAGAAAAAAGAATGGTTGTTAGGATAATTAATTTTTTTATCATTGTTTTGTTATTTGTAATTAGTCTAAATAAATATTGCTGCAAAAGTAGAATCTGTTTAACGATAAATAATGACGTGATTTGAAAAAAAAAAGACGTGAAATTGAAAATTTTAAGGTTGTAGATTTGGCTAAGCAAAAGTTGACTTTAAAAACGTATTTAAGTAAACAGATAGATTGCTGCGAACATTGTGGGTTAAAAAAAACAGAATATTTAGTGTTGCCCGAATATGGAAAAGGAACGATTACAGAGTTTAATTTTGAAGGTGTTACTATTACCATCAATAATTTTATGTTCCATCAAAATTTTCTTTTTTATAATGAATTAAGCGTTAATGCATTGTATTTGTCTTTTATGATTAAAGGGGAAACGCTTATTCAAATTCAAAATACAGCCACAGAGATGGTTTATGAGGAAAATGAATCTTTTATGGCTTACATTGAAAGATATAACGCTACATTGAAAATTTATGATAAGATGCCCTTTAAGGAAGTTAATGTTATAATAGGCCAAGATTTCTTGAAAAAATATGGATTAAACGATGCATCTGAATTTAAGAATATAATAGATGAAAACCTTATCTTACCCATAACAGATACCATGTTTTCTGTGTTAGAGGCACTAGAAATGGAATACGGAAAAGGCTTGGTGCAAAGGCTTTTTTTAGAGTCTAAAGTAATGGAAATGATTGCAATGCAATTGGGTAATTATAAAATACAAAATGATAGAAGTTTAAGTTTATCTAATCAGAAATCAATAAAGAAGCTGTTTTTTTTAAAGCAATTTTTAAAAGATAATTTGGATAAAAATTATACAATACATGAATTGGCAAAAGAAATAGGCTTGAGTGAACATCTTTTGAAATCTGAATTTAAACGTATTTTTAACTGTTCCGTCAATCAATATTTTTCAACTGAAAAAATGAAAAAAGCTAAGCATTTATTGCAAAATACAGAAAGCCCCATTTATCAAATAGCAGAAGATGTAGGGTATAAAAATGCCACACATTTTAGCGCAGCATTTAAGCGTTTTTATAATGAAACTCCAAAAATATGTAGAATCAAAATATAATTTTTTTGGCTTTTACAGCGTTTTTATGGTTTTTCTAATAGCTACTAAATTGGTCAATAGTTTTTCCAAATTATCCAAATGCAGCATATTGGCGCCATCGCTTTTGGCATTGGCAGGGTCAAAATGGGTTTCAATAAACAAACCATCTGCATTATTAACAATACCTGCGCGTGCAATGGTTTCAATCATATCGGGTCTGCCACCGGTAACGCCTGCGGTTTGATTGGGCTGTTGTAAGGAATGTGTCACATCTAAAATTACAGGAGCATAGTTACGCATGGTTGGGATGCCCCGAAAATCTACAATCATATCTTGATAGCCAAACATAGTGCCCCTGTCTGTAATCCAAGCTTTGTCGCTACCAGCATCTTTTACTTTTTGTACGGCATGTTTCATGGCCTCGGGACTCATAAATTGCCCTTTTTTCAAGTTCACTACTTTTCCTGTTTTTGCTGCGGCAACCACCAAATCGGTTTGGCGCACCAAAAACGCGGGTATTTGCAACACATCCACATATTCCGCAGCCAATTCAGCATCATTTATTTCGTGAATATCGGTAACCGTAGGAACATCAAAAGTTTGTGAAACCTTTTTTAAAATTTTCAATGCATTTTCATCGCCAATTCCTGTAAAACTATCGATCCTACTGCGGTTTGCTTTTTTAAAGCTTCCTTTAAAAACATATGGGATTTCTAATTTGTTAGTGATATTGACCACTTTTTCAGCAATACGAAGTGCCATGTCCTCACCTTCAATGGCACAGGGGCCACATAAAAGAAAGAAGTTGTCTGAATTTATATGTTTTATCTTCGGGATGTCTTGATGCGTCATGGGCTAAAAATTTAGACCACAAAGTTACACATTAAAAGCGTTCTTTTAAACTATTTCTTATCATCCATAGAGACATAACAAAACTAAGCATGACCATAGTTATAACGTGTTTTCCTATATTTGAGAATGATATAATGTTTAAAAAGTCTGACAGGTAAGCAATCATCATATAGGATGATAGGCATACAAAGGTAATGCCTAAAATAAAATTCAATTTTTTATTGGGTTTGATAATTTGCCATAAAAAAGGGATGCCAAATAGCAGTATAAGATAGGCTGTGATGCCGTCACTTCTATTTACTATGGTAAACCAGTAGGCAACTATGGAAATGAAATATAAATAGGGTGCAAATTTTGTAAAATCATTAATTTTCATAACATTCAAATTTTAGATATGTGATTTTTTAGAATAGCTGAGCTTCTAATATATTAAACGTAAGTTAGCGACTAAAAATTTTTAGTTATATTGACTATAACATATAATTAACTAAATATTATAATAATATCTACAAAATGGCAAAATATAGCGTACATTTGCACGCTTAAAATAAGGCACTATTATGGCTAATATTAAAAACATTGCAATCATTGCACACGTTGACCACGGTAAAACCACCTTGGTTGATAAAATTATGTACCACTGTCAGTTATTCCGTGAAAACGAAAATACTGGAGATTTGATTCTTGATAATAACGATTTAGAGCGTGAAAGAGGAATTACCATTACGTCTAAAAACGTTTCTGTAATTTATAAGGACACCAAAATCAATATTATTGATACCCCTGGTCACGCCGACTTTGGTGGAGAGGTAGAGCGTGTATTGAATATGGCAGATGGTGTGTTGTTGTTGGTGGATGCTTTTGAAGGGCCTATGCCTCAAACCCGTTTTGTGTTGCAAAAGGCTATTGATTTAGGACTAAAACCTTGCGTGGTTGTTAATAAAGTGGATAAAGAAAATTGTACACCAGAAGAAGTGCACGAAAAAGTGTTTGATTTAATGTTTGAATTGGGCGCAGAAGAGTGGCAATTGGATTTTCCAACCGTTTATGGTTCAGCAAAAAATAATTGGATGAGCGAAGATTGGAAAAACCAAACTGAAAACATTGAACCGTTATTAGATATGGTTATTGAGCACATTCCTGCACCAAAAATTGAAACTGGGACTACGCAAATGTTGATCACATCTTTAGATTTCTCATCATTTACAGGCCGTATTGCTATTGGGCGTTTAACCCGTGGTGATTTAAAGGTTGGTCAGAATATTTCTTTAGTAAAAAGAGATGGTAAAGTTGTAAAATCTAAAATCAAGGAACTGCATATTTTTGAAGGATTAGGCCGTAAAAAAGTAGAGGAAGTTCAAACAGGTGATATTTGTGCCATTGTTGGGTTGGAAGGGTTTGAAATTGGCGATACAGTTGCTGATTGGGAAAATCCTGAAGGTTTGAAAACCATTGCTATTGATGAGCCAACCATGAGCATGTTGTTCACTATCAACGATTCGCCTTTCTTTGGTAAAGATGGTAAATTTGTGACTTCAAGGCATATTAAGGACCGATTAAAAAAGGAACTTGAAAAGAATCTGGCCCTTCGTGTTGAAGAAACCGACAGTGCTGATAAATTTATGGTATTTGGCCGTGGCGTACTGCATTTATCGGTTTTGATCGAAACCATGCGCCGTGAAGGGTATGAATTGCAAATTGGGCAGCCACAAGTAATCATCAAGGAAATTGATGGTGTGAAATGTGAACCTGTAGAAGAAATGACCATTGATTTACCAGAAACCGTATCTGGTAAAGCCATAGAAATGGTAACCTTACGAAAAGGTGAAATGTTAAGTATGGAAGCCAAAGGCGACCGTATGGTTTGCCAATTCATGGTGCCATCAAGAGGTATTATTGGTTTGCGTAACCAACTATTGACAGCTACTGCGGGAGAAGCTATCATGGCGCACCGTTTTAAAGAATATCAACCATTAAAAGGTGGTATTCCTGAGCGTCAAAATGGAAGTTTGGTGTCCATGGAAAAAGGGCAAGCGATTCCTTATTCTATTGATAAATTGCAAGATAGGGGTAGGTTTTTTGTCGATCCAGGAGAAGATATTTATGAAGGTCAGGTTATTGGAGAAAACTCTCGTGGCGATGATATGACCGTTAATGTGACTAAAACCAAAAAACTGAGCAACGTGCGTTCTTCTGGAGCAGACGATAAAGCCAAAATTGTACCGGCCATCAAGTTTTCATTGGAAGAGGCTTTAGAATACATTCAGAAAGATGAATATGTAGAGGTAACGCCAAAGTATTTGCGCTTACGTAAAATTTATTTATCAGAAGTAGATCGCAAACGCAACAAATCAATATAAGAAGAATCCAAAAACAGATTCACTTTAAGGCATAAGTTGCTGTTACTGTCCAACTTTTTTATTTCATTTATAATAGATTACAAAAAGTAAACTTCTTTTGAAGTTTACTTTTTGTGTTTAAAGGCTATGGCTTCGTTCAATTTTAAAACCTTATTGATATTTAATAAATATCAAAAATAATTTGAAACACAAGAGCGCTCTCGATTTGGACAGATTTTTTATTTTGATTATGCAATCTTCATACTATTGATAGTATATAAACGTTAGATGATTTGTATATTTGGCTAGTTCTCAAAATAAACAATAGTATTCATAATAAAAGAGGGAAATTTTACAATTGAAAAAGCTATTAGAGTATATCAATGATCATGTGTTGGTTAAAATTACGTCATTAAAAACGGCAGCAGTATTCACACGCATGATTGCAGGTCTGTTGACATCAAAGGCTATAGCCCTTTTTATTGGGGCAGAGGGGCTTGCTTTAATTGGTAACTTACGCAATTTTACAAAAGCGTTCCAGACAATTGCCATACTTGGTTTTTATGATGGTTTTGTGAAGCATATCGCAGAATTTAAAGAAGATGTTGTGAAGCTTGGCAAAGCGGTTTCTACCATTTTTTATGTGGGTTTTATTGCCACTATTTTGGTGTCTGTGTTCTGTTATTTTAAAGCAGAGCTTATTAATGATATCATTTTTCCTACCTATAATAATTATGCTTATGTTATAAGGATTTTTGCCATTGTGCTGCCTTTCTATTCTTTGAACATGTTTTCATTCGCCATTATGAATGGGTTTTCAAAGTATAAAATCCTGATCATCATAAATATCATCGGTCAAATTTTAGGGGTGTCCATAACCTTGCTTTTAATTTATCAGAATAAAATTGATGGTGCTCTTATTTCTGTGGTCATTGCTGAATCTTTAATGTTTTTAATCACATTGGTAGGTATCATTAATAGGCGCAGTTTAGTGCCGTTGATCAAAGCCTCCCAAATTAGTTTTGACTATTTAAAGAATATGCGCACACACTCGATCATGGCATTGTTTTCCGCAGTATTGCTTCCTTTTGTGGCATTGACCATTAGATCTTATATCATAGATGAGATTGGCTATAAAGAAGCAGGTTTTTGGGAGGCCATGACACGCATATCCCATTACTATTTGATGTTGGTAAGTGCTTTGATAGCACTTTATATCTTGCCTCGGCTTACAGAAATTGAGAGTGTAAGAGAGTTCAGGAAAGAGGTGTTTGGGTTTTATAGAACCGTTATCCCTATATTTGGTTTTGGTTTATTGCTTATTTATTTGTTGAGGTCGTTTATCGTGCCTTTTGTTTTTTCAAATGAATTTGAACCCGTAGAGGATTTGTTTTTGTGGCAGCTTTTGGGCGATTTTATTAAAGTATTGTCTATTGTGATCGCCTATCAGTTTTTAGCAAAAAAAATGTTTTGGCATTACATCATTACCGAAACATTTTTGGTCGTGATTTTATATATTACCAGCGTATTTTTTATTGATTTGTTTGGTGTTGAAGGTGCCGTAATTGGGCATTTTGTAAGTTACCTGATGTACTACGCTGTTATTTTATTGATTTTTGGAAGTTCGCTTTTTGGTGTGGATGTTGAGAAAAACGAAAAATAAAAAACGGTATTGATTTCTTATTACAGATAAAAAATGGAAGATTTTAAAGTAGAAAGATATGCATCGTCCCATTATAGTGAGTGGAATGCTTTTCTGCTAGGGGCAAAAAACGCGACCTTTCTTTTTCATCGGGATTTCATGGAATATCACAACGATAGATTTGAGGATTTTTCGCTTATGGTATATAAAAAAGGCAAGCTATTTGCATTATTGCCTGCCAATAAAGTTGGTAATAAAGTGTATTCACATCAAGGGCTTACCTATGGTAGTCTTGTGTTGCTGAATAAAGCTAAATTAACGGATGCCTTTTACGCTTTTAAAAAAATGTTGGAGTTTTTATTTTTAAATGACATTAAAAAATTAGATGTACGGGTCATCCCCTCATTTTACAATACATTACCTTCCGACGAGTTGGCCTATTTTTTATTCAAGGCTGATGCAAAACTCATTAATAGGGATGCATTGATGGTTATAAATTATAAACACAAGCTGGATTTTCAAAAGAATAGAAGGGAAGGCATCAATAAAGCTATCCGTAACGGACTTTCTGTAAAAATAGACACCAATTACGAGGGTTTTTGGAATACCATATTAATCCCTAATTTGAAGAACAAGCATGACGCTTTACCCGTGCACACCCTAAACGAAATAAAATTATTGGCATCTCGATTTCCCGAAAATATTAAACAGGTAAGTGTTTATAAAGATGGTGAAATTGTAGCCGGAACTACTGTTTTTTTAACCAAAACAACAATACACCCCCAATATGTATCGGCTAATGTAAATAAGAATGCTTTAGGGAGTTTAGATTTGGCTTATGATTTTATAATCAATAAACTTTCAACATATAAAAGTTTTTTTGATTTCAATATCTCAAGTGAGAACAAAGGTGCAAAGCTTAATTTAGGATTGATTTTTTGGAAAGAAAGCTGTGGTGCCAGAACCTATGTTGCCGATAACTATGTTGTAAAAACCAAAGCGTTTAAAACATTAATGATTGATGCGGTATGATAGCTTTTTTAGATTTACATAAAATTAATGGGCGATTTCAAAAGGAGTTTAAAATCGCATTTAACTCCTTTTTGGATTCTGGCCATACTATTTTGGGAACGCAAGTTTCAGAATTTGAAAAAGAGTTTGCAGCATATTGCAGTACTCAACATTGTATAGGAGTGAGCAACGGATTGGATGCCTTAGAACTTATTTTTGAAAGCTATAAAATATTGGGCATTTTAAAAGAAGGCGATGAGGTAATTGTGCCAGCCAACACTTATATTGCTACTGTTTTATCTGTTAGCAATACGGGCTTAAAACCAGTTTTGGTAGAACCCAATATTGCCACTTTCAATATCGATACCGCTCAAATAGAAAAAAATATAACTTCAAAAACAAAAGCTATTTTGGGAGTTCATTTATATGGTCGATTGTATGAAGTAGAACAGTTGGAAAAAATTTCAAAAGAACATAATTTATTATTGATTGAAGATGCTGCCCAAGCGCATGGCGCAACTTTTAAAGATGGCCGAAAAGCAGGTAATGTTTCTGATGCCGCGGCTTTTAGTTTTTATCCCACAAAAAATTTAGGAGCTTTGGGCGATGCCGGAGCTGTTACTACTAGCAATAAAGCATTGACAGATGTTATATCCAAATTACGACATTACGGAAGAACATCATCTTATGAAAATGATATTAAAGGGCGCAATTGCAGATTGGACGAAATTCAGGCCGCTTTTTTAAGGATAAAATTAAAGCATTTAGATGCCGATAATGCTAAAAGACAACACATAGCTAAAAAATATCTGGAGGGCATAAAGCACGGTGCCATCATACTGCCTAATTGTAAAGACCTAAACCAGCATGTGTTTCACCTGTTTGTCATCCGAAGCAAAAAAAGAGATTTGCTAAAAGACTATCTTTTTAGAAATGGCATAGAAAGTTTTGTGCATTATCCCGTACCCATCCATCATCAAAAGGCGTATCAAGAATTTAATGATTTAAAACTGCCCATTACAGAGCAAATCCATGAGGAAATTTTGAGTATTCCTTTAAACCCGATGTTGACGGATGAGGATATTAAAACGGTTGTAAATACTATAAATAAATACTCATAACAGTTGAATTAGGTTATCCAAGGCATCTTCTCTGTGAAAAGAATCAAAAACATATTAAATAACAATCTTCTTTTAAAAATAACGTCTTTAAATGCTGTTGTTATTACAATTAAGTTAATGATTTCATTAGTGGTGCAACGCGTGTTGGCGGTAACTGTTGGCGAAGCCGGTATTGCCAGGATAGGGCAGATTCGGAATTTAATACAGATAGTAACCAGTACAGCTTCTTTAGGTACTTTTAATGGTATAGTTAAATATGTTTCAGAATATAAAGAGGATAATAAAAGCCTTCAAGGGTTGTTCTCAACCACTTTTATATTTGTTTTTGTTGGTTCGATAATAACTTCTGTTGTCGTGTTTTTTTCGGCATCATGGATTACTAAAGAGTTATTTGGAAATTTAGAGTTTTTAAATGTGATAAGATTGTTGGCTTTAGTGCCATTTGTCATTGGGTTGAATAGGCTTTTTATGGGCGTGATAAATGGGTTGTCTGCATACAAAAAATATGCAAAAATAGATTTGTTGGGTTATGTACTATCTATTGTATTGCTTTTGGTGTGTTTGTATTATTACGATTTGAAAGGGTGTTTGTTTTCAATAGTGATTACACCAATAATACAACTTGCAATTATCTTTTACATTTTTGGATCCATAATCAAAAAGCATATAAAAGTTAAAGAGTTGGCTTTGAAAGTCCCTTTTGCCAAAGAAATTTTGGCATTTACCTTAATGTCCTTTATCTCAACAGGATTGTTGAATTATGTGGAATTGGATATACGGACCATGATCACCAATAAAATCAATATCAACGAAGCGGGGTATTGGACGGCCATGGGTTTTATTTCACAAAATTATATGTCGTTTTCTAGTGGTTTGTTCACTTTGTACGTGGTGCCAAAATTTGCAAGGATATATAGTGGCCATGCTTTTAAAAAGGAAGTTTTAAATATATATAAAACCATACTTCCTCTGTTTGGAATAGGTATGTTGTTGGTCTATATTTTTAGAAACTGGATTATAGCCATTATTTATCCGAATTTCACAGGTATGGAACCTTTGTTTAAATGGCAATTACTTGGTGACTTTGTAAGGTTAGCAACTTTAGTAATAGCGCATCAATTTTGGGCAAAAAAGATGGTAACAAGTTTTATTGTAACTGAACTGTTGTCCCTTGCATTGTTTTACTTTTTGTCTAAATATTTAGTGTTGCAATATGGGGCAGAAGGCGTAGTCATGGCTCATTTTTATAGATATATTATTTATTTTGGTATTGTTGCAATGGCTGTATGGTATTATTTTTCAAATAAAAAAAATGATGAATTTAAAAACGAATAGAATGAAAGTATTTATTGTGTCCATTTTGTAATGTACCTATTGGCAATTTTAATATAATCATGTTCTCTTTCTATAAAAGCTCGGGCATTTTCTGAAATTTCAACAATCTTTTCAGGGCTTAAAATCAACCATTCCAGTTTTTCTGCTATTTTTTCCGCATCGGGCAACGCATTGATGGCTACCGTGTCTTCTTTTAAATTATAATATTCCAACCATTCTTTTTCAGCACCCGTAAAAACCACTTTACCTTTTGCCATGGCCTCCAATGCATTGTAGCCTTGGTCATAGGCATATACTTGGTCTAAAATAATATGGCTATTATCATATAGTTTGATGTACTCAGCATAGGGGACACTTCTTGTAGTTATAATGTTTACTTTGTCAGGGTATTTTTTTTCGATAATTGCTAAGGCTTCCTCAAAGAAAATATTGCCTTTTTTTATGGCATTTTCGCTATTGATACCATGAAAAATATGTATGGTATTGTCAATCTCTATATGGGGGACTTCCAGTTTTTCAACATTGATTGGATTGGGAATAAGCCCCAGATACTTGGGGTGTTTTATTAAAGGGATGTGGTAATCTATGTCTGAAGCAATAACGCCATTAATGTGTTGGTACAGAAATTTATGGAGTTTGTAATGCTGCTCTGTGATGCGTTTTAAAATAAATTGATACTGTTTTTTAACCCCATGATTCTTATGATTATGATAAGGCGTTAATATAGAATATCTGTATTTTTTATCAAAGGCGTACTTAACGCTCATATAATCTGTGCCACATGATAAAAGAAATAGCGTTTTGTTTTGTTTTATGATTTTTTTTAAAAACCATATCTCGATTTTTAAAAAGGTTTTTAAGCTATTTTCATTGATGAGCTGGACCACATCAAAATCCTTGAGTCTGGGAAGGGCCATATAAAATTTATAGGCTATTTCTATTTTAGATAGATCTATTTTAAATATTCTGTAAAAGGCCTTTATCATAAAAAACAAGAAAGGTATTTTTTTTGATTTGGCCCCAACATTAATATCAACGGGATATTTTTTAAAACCATCGCCAGAGCCTACCAAAAGTACCTCATGGCCATTTTTTATCAATCCTTCTTTTAAGGAATTGTGAAGCCTGCTGTATTCTCCTATCAATAAAATTTTCATGTGTTTGTGATCCTTATCGGGAATTGATTTATAATTGAATTACTTTAGTGCAATATAAGTCATTTCAGTATTTATTAATTATTTTAGATGCCGTTAAAGATTAAAAGAGTTGGCAACCGAAAGTAATTATTTTAAACCAAAAAATAATATGGATACAACAATTAAGGATTGTATTGTTATAGACATACCAAAAATTGAAGACCATAGGGGGAATCTTTCCGTTATAGAAAAGGACGTTATTCCTTACAGAATAAAGCGGGTTTATTATTTGTATGATGTGCCAAGTAATGCTTGCAGAGGTGGGCATGCCCATAAAGAGCAACAAGAGTTTTTGATTGCCTTGAGCGGAAGTTTTGAAGTGGTATTGGAGGACGATAAAAGTAAGCGTGCTGTTATGTTGAACAAACCCAATAAGGGCTTGCTTGTCCCTAAAGGCATTTGGAGAGAATTAGAGAATTTTTCGTCTGGTGCTGTATGCCTTGTTTTGGCTTCGGATGTTTTTGATGAAGCAGATTATATCAGGGATTTCGATAAGTTTAAAAGTTTTAGAACATTAAAATAAACAAGGGGTTCGCTTAAACCATAAAACTGATTAATGAAAAAAATTTGTGTTGTCACTACATCGTTTGCAAAAGGAGGCGCTGAAAGATCTAGTGCCATACTTACGCAGATGCTTTATAGACTTGGTTATGAAGTATATGTTTTAATGACAAAAAATGATATTGATTACGAATTTTCGGGAATACCCTTTAATTTAGAAAAAAACTATGGTAGTGGTTTATCTGAGTTCAAAAAAATAAAAATTCTAAGAGCATATTTCAAAAAACATGATTTTGATGTCATGATTGATAATCGTGCCCGATCTGGTTTTATTAAAGATTATATACTGTATAACTTTGTATTTAAGGCCAAAAAGAAAATTGCTGTTGTACGCAGTTTTTGCTTAAAAACCTATTTTCCAAGCAATAGGTGCCTTACACGATTGTTATATAAAAATAAATCTATACTTGTTGCTGTAAGTCAAGAGATTAAAGATGCTGTAGTTGAAACTTATGGTTTGCATAACACCAAGTTGATATACAATGCCGTTGGTATGGATGCCATTACTGATAAGGCCGATGAACAAATCAGCTTAGATGAAAACTTTATTTTATGGTATGGGCGCATCGACGAAAGCGTTAAAAATTTGACCCTGCTTTTAATGGCTTACAAAAAATCTATTTTACCAAAAAACAATATAAAGCTATATATAATTGGACAAGGAAAAGATGTGCCATTTTTAAATGAAAAAATACAGGATTTACAATTTAAAGAAAACGTGCAGCATATGCCGTTTTTAAAAAATCCATTTCCTTATGTGAAAAAAGCAAAATTCACAACTTTAACCAGTCATTACGAGGGGTTTCCAAGGGTATTAATAGAATCTTTTGTTTGTGGCACACCTGTTATTTCGGTAGATTGCAAATCTGGCCCAAAGGAAATCATTACACATGGCTATAATGGCTTATTGGTAGAAAACCATAACGTAGCTGCTTTGGCAAATGCGTTCAATAGTTTTATTGAGGATAAATCGCTGTACATGGCGTGCAAGAAAAACACTAAAGCAAGTGTGGATAAATATTCCATGGAAAATATTGCCGAAGATTGGCGAGCACTCATTGAAAATGATATTTGAGCAATGGGTGCAACCTGTAAAACAACAATAATTTATTAAAAACCAAGTGCTCATGAAGCCACGAAATACATTGCCCATTAACAAGGTTGTTTATGTGGCAATATATGCATTAATAGGGATTTTTGTACTTATAAAAGGGCCTGTTTATTTTCCGGATAGTTTTGCTTTTTTGTCCATGGACTTTAACCGATCTCCCTTTTATTGTTCTTTTCTGAAAGTAATGACCTCCACATTTGGTAATTTTTATACAATTCCTGTCATGTTGATACAATATGGGGGGCTTGTTTATGGTAGCGATTATTTAATAAGGACATTGCATAAAATATTTAAAATCAATGTTTTTGGTTTAACCATCATTCAGTTTATTTTATTGGCACCTTGCGTATATCTGCATTTTGTGTCAAGCACTATCCTGTCTGAAGGCATTGCGTATCCTTTGTGCTTGATTATAGTAGCGCAAATGATTAAAATGTTAGTGAATTCAGACTTAAATTTTATTTACAAAATAGCACCGTTGCTTTTGCTTTTAATCCTTACAAGAGGCCAATTTATGGCTTTTGTCCCCATATTATGCTTTGTAAGCTTGTATATTGTTTTCAAACAAAAAATGTCCTTAAAAAAGGCAAGTGTTATCTTGTTGGTTTTAGCAATACTATTTTTAAGTAGCACAGCAGAAAAGCTTTATAATAAGGTGGTTTTTGGGTATGCCGTAAACAATGCCATGAACTACGTGCATCTTATAAGTGCTTCTTTTTATATCGCTGATGCATCTGATATCGATCTGTTTGCCAATCAAGAAGAACGAGCCTATTTTAGTTTGGTGCACAACAGTTTACTAGAGGCGAAATTGACCAGGACGCAAGTTAAATCAATGGCTAATGATGAATATGATGTGTTTATGAAAAACTTTTCTAAAATTTGCAACGCCAGGGTCCACGAAATAGGATTGCATATTTTTAAACAGAAAGGATTGGATATTTACGAGCAGAACATTGCTTTGAATAAGATGTGCTCAAAAATGATTTTCCCATTATTAGCCAAAAATTTCAATAAATGGCTTGTATTTTATTATAAAGGACTTAAAACCACATTTGGTTCTTCAAAAGAAATGCTATTGTTTATCATGCTTTTGGTTTATGGAGTTGTTTTTACCTTTAAAACATCAAAACCCTTATACAGGTTCATGGTTTTAATTACCTTATTAATGTTTGCGCATAATGCCCTTATCGCTTTAGCGGCGCATGCGATTAGGCGCTACGTGTTCTATTTTGATTGGGTTGTTTTTGCCATTGTGGTCTTGTTGCTTAACGAAATTTTAAAACAAAAACGTTTAAATGAATCTTGAATTATCTATAGTAATGCCTTGTTTGAACGAAGCGGAAACCATTGCCAGTTGTATTGAAAAGGCAAAAGCTTTTATGCAAAAAAACAATATAGCGGGCGAAGTAGTGATTGGCGATAATGGAAGTACAGATGGCTCCCAAGACATTGCTGAAAAATTAGGTGCCATTGTGGTACATGTCGATAAAAAAGGTTACGGAAACGCATCACGTGCCGCCATTGAAGGTTCTCGTGGAACATATATCATTACTGCAGATACAGATGATAGTCACGATATTCTTAATCTATATCCGTTTGTAGAAAAATTAAGAGCAGGTTTTGATTTGGTAATGGGCAATCGTTTTAAAGGTGAAACCAATAAAAATGCCATGCCTTTTTTGCATAGATATTTAGGCAACCCAGTACTTACATTTATTGGTAATTTATTCTTTAAAACGAAGATTGGCGATTTTCATTGTGGGTTGAGAGGGTTTTCAAGAGCGGCATATAATGACCTGGATCTATCAACCACAGGTATGGAGTTTGCTTCAGAAATTGTTGTAAAAGCCTCCATGCTGAATCTTAAAATAACAGAAGTGCCAACAACTGTTTTTCCAGCGGGGAGAAGCCGTAAGCCTCATTTAAGGACGTTTCCTGATGGCTGGAGACATCTTAGGTTTCTCTTATTATATAGTCCCAAATGGCTTTTTTTGATTCCAGGCATTTTTTTTATGCTCATAGGTATTGCAGGAACATGTGCAACTGTTTTTGATAATGATGATAAAACCTTAAAATGGATCCCATTGTTTGCAGGCTTGTTTTTGATAAGCTTTCAATTTGTGGTTTTTTACGCCTTAACTAAAATTTATGCAACCAATCACGGACTGATACCTAGAAAGAAAGGCTATAACAATTTGTTTGTTTACTTTACTTTAGAAAGAGGACTTTTAGTGGGGACAGCGTTAACGGTCATGGGATTTGTTTTGTACTACTTAGGGTTCAAAGAGAACATTAATTTGGCACAAACCTTAAAAACAATTGTTCCTGCAACTATTATTGTGGCTTTAGGGATTCAACTTGTTTTGTTCAGTTTCTTTTTTAGTATTTTAGGGCTAAAGGATGAGATGGTTTGATGGGTCATTTATACGACGAAATGTAAATTCGGTTTTTAATAAATACTAAGTGTATTTTTTTTATTAAAACCAATAAGCGATGGGGCAGAACCAAAAGGATTTTTTGTTTAAAATTGATGCGTGCTTTGTTAATTTCCGGGTATAATTTTTCAAATGTTTTTTTATTATCGGCTAGTTTACATTGAATGGCAAGAGAATACCGATTCAGGTTCAAATATGTTTTTAAAGTTGGGCTGGAGGCTTCTTCTGTTTTAAAACTATTAAATAATTCGCGTTTGCTTTCTTGGTGGTTTTCTTTTGATAAACTTCCCATTACGGTTTTGTCATAATAGCATGTTATGGTGGGGTTAAAAACAATCGTTTTTTTCAAGCCAAATCTGATCAATAAATCAAGATCCTGTCCAGAAGTATATTTTGGGTTAAAACCACCAATATCATAAAAGCTTTTTTTGTTAAATGAAATGGCTGAAGTCCACCCTATAGGATGAATGGTACTTGCTTTAAAATAATCATCGATTATATGGGGGGCATCTTTTTTTTGTTTATTGTAAGTGGCTTTTATAGTATGGGTTTTGGATAATTTTAGCTCGTACGCATTGCAAAATAAATCGCCTTCAGGAAATTTTTTGATAGAGTTGAAATGCTCTTGCAAGTGGTTGGGTTTCCAAAAATCATCGGCATCTAATAGCGCAATGTATTTAGAGTTTGATTTCTCTATGCCAAAATTTCTAGCAATGGAAGCGCCTGAGTTAGCTTGACTGTAAATGCTAATCCTATCATCTATGATTTGATTGACTTCTTCAAGACTACCATCGGTGGAGCCATCATTCACAATAATAACTTCAAAATCTTTAAAGCTTTGTTGCAACACACTATTTATGGTATTTTTTATATGTTTCTCTTTATTGTATAGAGAGATGATTATAGAAAAAAAAGACATTTATATTGGTTTATAATTATTGATAAATTTAATTTAATGAAGCTTTTAATCTATCCGAAATAATTTTGGATGCTATTAACTTTTTGTCGGTAATATAACCTTCTATTAAATAATTAAAAAAAAATTCATTTAAAAAAGCGTTAATATATTTAGGATTGGGTGTATAGTTTGATGCGTTTCCAAGAACTGATTTTAAATCCTCATGTTCTTTATATTTGATACATATTTTAGGATTGTCATAGTAGGAATTCCCCAAAACCAATACGGTTTTTTTCATGGCTATGGCTTCTATGCCAACGGTAGAATTGTTTACAATAACCACATCAGCAATATCTAAACTCTTTTTTAACGGAGCATCCGTATCAAAAATAATGTTGTGTTTTTTGCAGTACTCGTATAATCCTTTTTCGTATTTATCCTTATAAACCGGGTGTTCGCGCAAAATTAATTTTGAGTTTTCGGGAAGATTTTCATGCACTTCTTTAATTAAACTATAATGGCTTTTGAAATATGGGCTATGAAATATCATGTTCACATCCATAGGTACTTGTAAAATTACCAGAAATATTTTTAGAGTCTTGTTTTTAGGTTCTAAAACATTTCTTCTCAAAGTTTTGGAGAACTTTAAAACAGGGAAAGTATCGGTGTATTTTAAATCAGGTGGGTATAAAAAAGTGGTGTTTAGCAAACGCTCTAAAACGAAATCTAAACCTCTATATATGGTAGATCTATTGTATTTTAATGTTTTTGGCTTATTTATGTAATTATATATGTCTTCTTTTTGTTTGGCAGTTAAATCTACAGGTTCGTTTATTTCTATTGCTTTAATCGATGCATTGGCATTAATACCTTTAGTGTCAAAAAAAGTAGAATCAAAAGGCCCTTGTTCAATAAAATAGAGTTTTGTGTTAAACTGAATAGCTAATTTTTTTGCCACTTCCACGAATAGCCTAGAGTCGCCTATGACCAGTAAGATATCAGGCTTAAAGTTGGTAAACTCTTTATGCAAAATATCAATATATGAAATGGCTTGAAGTAGTAAATGTTTTTTTTTGATGCTTTTATTAAGCTGTACATGAAACTTAATGAGGTTGTGAAACTCTATATTTTTATAAGAATGCTCGGTTTCAATGATTTTTAAATATTTTTTTTGATTTAAAAACACATGCCACCACCCTTTGAAAGACATAAAAGAAGATGGTGACAACCTTAAAAAAGAATATAAATAACCACTAAGATAGATACTGAAAATCTTGAACTTTAAATTAGAATCTTCTTTTTTTAGTTCTTTTTTAATCCCCAAAAAAAATCTTGAAAATTTATCATAGAAACCAATGCATAAAACATTCATATATTTTTATTTTTCAATAAAATAAACAATTAACGTCTGTTTTACCCTTTACGTTGCACCACCTCATAAACCTGATTCTCATCACACTTAAGCGTTTTGCTCGGGTATTTTAGTAGCAGCGCATAATCATGTGTGGCCATTAAAATGGTGTTGCCATTTTTATTGATTTGTTGCAACACTTCCATCACTTCCACGCTGGTTTGTGGGTCTAAATTCCCCGTGGGCTCATCGGCAAGAATCAATTCTGGGTCGTTAAGTAAAGCTCTCGCAATGGCAATACGTTGTTGCTCGCCACCAGATAGCTCATGCGGGTATTTAAAGCCTTTGGTTTTCATGCCCACTTTGGTCAAAACATTTTCCACTCTAGCATCCATGTCTTTTTTGTCTTTCCAGCCCGTAGCTTTTAAAACGAACAATAAATTATCGTTAATGGTTCTATCAATCAATAATTTGAAATCCTGAAAAACAACGCCTAGTTTCCGGCGTAAAAACGGAATATCTTTTTCTTTTAGGTTTCTTAAATCATAATCTACAATGTGCCCTTCGCCTTCGGTCAATGGTAAATCACCATAAAGTATTTTCATTAAACTACTTTTTCCTGAGCCGGTTTTGCCAATCAGATAAACAAAATCCCCTTTAAAAACTTCTACATTAACATCAGAAAGCACCAAGCTGTCCCCTTGGTATATAGCGGCATTTTTTAATTGCAAAATAGGCGTTGACATAAATTGAGTGGTGTTTTAGGTGTTGTAAAAGTATTATTTAAAAATTGAAAGTTAAAAGTTAAACGTAAAAAGTTTGAAATCATTGGGTAAACACTTTTAACTTCGAGTTTCTAATTTTGTGCTTTCGTTTTTTTTTAGCTTTTAATAACCTTGTTTATAATTATAGCACAATTCTTGCGTTATAGATTTTAGTTTGAAGTACCTTTGATTTTAAAATTAAAAACGAATCTTAAATGATTAAAAAAAATATAGTGTATGTGTTGGTGGCTGTAGCAATCAGTTGCCAAGTTATAGCACAGCAATCTGCATCTTACACCAATGATTTGGTAGATTACCAAAAAGCATTATCGCTTTACAACAATCAGCAATATCAAGCCTCGCAAACCTTATTTAGCCACGTTAAAAAAACGGCTAAAAATGATGTTTTGTTGTCAGATTGTGATTATTACATTGCCAATTGTGCTGTGCGCTTAAACCAACAAAACGCAGATAGATTAGTTACGGAGTTTGTTGAGAATTACCCAACAAGCACCAAGCGAAACACCGCTTTTGTAGATGTGGCGGATTATTATTTTGTGAACGGAAAATATTCCTATGCCAGAAAATGGTATGATAAAGTAGATGAAAGTGCGTTGGGCAGAAATGAATTGAACAAATTTTATTTTAACAACGGCTATTCAGCATTTTCAACCAAGCAATATAAAGATGCCAAAACCTATTTAAGTCGCGTGGAAAGCACTAAAGAATACGGTTCGCAAGCCAAGTATTACATTGGTTTTATGGCGTATGAAGGCGATGATTATGATGCTGCCAATGCCTATTTTGAGCAAGTAAATGACCAAGAACGCTACAAAGAAAAACTATCGTATTACCAAGCGGATTTGAATTTCAAACTCGGAAAATTTGAAAAAGCCATTGAACTTGCCAAAGCACGAATGAATACAAGGGATGCCAATGAAATATCCGAACTTTCAAAAATCATTGGAGAAAGCTATTTCAATTTAAAACAATATGCTGAGGCGATTCCATACTTAACTAAATACAGAGGTAAAAAAGGGAAATGGAACAATACCGATTTTTATCAATTGGGCTATGCATATTACAAACAAGGCGATTATGAAAAGGCCATTTCAGAATTCAATAAAATTATTGGAGGAAAGGATGCGACCGCTCAAAATGCCTATTACCATTTAGGTGAAAGTTATGTGCATTTAGATAAAAAACAAGAAGCTTTGAATGCTTTTAGAAATGCCTCGCAAATGGATTTTGATTTGAAAATTCAAGAAGATGCGTGGTTAAATTATGCTAAAATTAGTTATGAAATAGGAAATCCATACCAATCGGTACCTCAAGTGTTAACGGCATATTTAGAAAAATATCCAAACTCTGGTTATAAAAATGAAGTGGAAACACTTTTAATCGATTCTTACATTACATCTAAAAATTACAAAGAAGCTTTAAAACTTTTAGAAGGAAAAAATAGTTTTGAAAATAAAGTGGCGTACCAGAAAGTAGCATTTTATAGAGGTTTGGAGCTTTATAATGATAATAATTTCCATGAAGCGGCCGATTTGTTCAACAAATCTTTAAAAGAATCTAAAGACGCTAAATATACAACCAGGGCCACATTTTGGAAAGCAGAAAGCGATTATAATTTAAGTAATTATGAAGATGCCCTGATTGGGTTCAAGCAATTCCAACAACAATCAGCAGCAGCTTCCACGCCAGAAATAGAAAATATTCATTATAATTTGGCTTACACGTATTTTAAACAAAAAAATTATCCGAAAGCTGTAGAACATTTTAATGCCTTCGTAAAAAAGACAAGGGCAGAAGGCGTTAGGTTGAATGATGCGTATTTGCGTTTGGGTGATGCTAATTTTGTAACCAGTGATTATAAAGAAGCTATTTATGCCTATGAAAATGCCATTAAGGTAGGTCAGATGGATGCCGATTATGCGTTTTTCCAAAAAGCTATCAGCGCTGGTTATTTAGGAAATGCCTCTAAAAAAATATCAGAATTGGAACAGTTTGTTTCAAAATACCCCAATTCAAAACTTCGTGATGATGCCATGTATGAATTGGGCAATTCTTACGTGAAAGCAAACGATACCCAAAAAGCGATGCAAACCTATGACCGTTTGAGTACGGATTATAGAATGAGTTCGTTTGTACCAAAAGCCTTATTACGTCAAGGATTGGTGTATTACAATGGTAGTAATAATGAACAGGCATTGACCAAATTTAAAAAAGTGGCAAGTGATTATCCTGGTACGCCAGAGGCAGTGCAAGCCGTTTCTACAGCACGATTGATTTATATCGATTTAGGTCGTGTGAATGAATATGCGTCTTGGGTAAAATCATTGGATTATGTAGAGGTTACCGATGCCGATTTGGATAACGCAACCTACGAAGCTGCCGAAAAACAATATTTGGATAACAATACCGATAAAGCCATCAAACAATTTAATGGGTATTTAAGTCAGTTTTCTAATGGCCTTCACGCACTATCGGCGCATTTTTACCTCGCACAAATGTACACCAAAAAGAATTTGAGCGATAATGCCGCACCACATTACACCTATGTGGTAGAAGCTTCTAGAAATGAGTTTACAGAAGAAGCCTTATTGAATTTAAGCCAGTTTTATCTAGTGAACAAAAACTGGAATATCGTGATGCCGCTGTTAAAGCGTTTGGAGGAAGAGGCTAATTTTCCACAGAATGTTGTGTTTGCACAATCCAACTTAATGAAAGCCCATTATCAGTTGGATCATTATAACGAAGCGGTTTCTTATGCTGAAAAAGTGCTGACAAATTCTAAAATAGACAATAAAATAAAGAGTGATGCCAACATCATTATTGCGCGTTCGGCCATGAAAACGGGCAATGAAGATAAAGCTAAAAACGCCTATGTTCAAGTAGAAAAAACAGCCACAGGCGAAACGGCTGCTGAAGCTCTGTATTTTAATGCATATTTTAAAAATAAAGAAAATAAATTTGAAGCGTCGAATATCACGGTTCAAAAATTAGCAAAAGATTACTCGGGTTATAAGTATTATAGTGCCAAAGGTCTGGTGCTTATGGCAAAGAATTTTTATGCGTTGAAAGATGCCTTTCAAGCTACCTATATTTTAGAAAGCGTTATTGAAAACTTTAAAGAATTTGATGAGGTAGTTGCAGAAGCAAAAGCAGAATTGAGCAAAATAAAAACAGAGGAAGCCAAAACGAATTCATCTATTAGACCAGAAGAAAATTAGTTTTTTGTTCAAAGTGTCATGCTGAGTGCAGTCGAAGCATCTCATTAATTCGTAATCAAAAATCGTTAATCGTAAATCAAAAATATCAAGTATGCGCAAGCACATAAAATATAGCATCACAGCCGTTTTCACGTTAAGTGCCATTTTATCTTTTTCACAAGAAAGAGAAAACGATACCATCAAAACAGGGGTTATCAATGTCGTGAAACCTTATGCCCCAACCATTTCCGATGCTTTTAAAGTTAAGGAAGTGCCGTCGCTTAATGATGCCGAAACACAGACAAAAAAAGAGATTAAATACAATATTTTCTCATTTCCGGTAGCGTCCACCTTTACACCTGCCAAAGGTAAAGCGGCTACCGTTGAAAAAGCAGCGCCAATCAAATTGTTTGATAATTACGCCACATTGGGAGCAGGAAGTTATACCACCATTTTAGGGGAAGTCTATCTAAACCATGCCATTAGTAGAAACGAAAGTGTTGGCGGCTATGTAAGCCACCATTCATCGCAAGGCGGGATTGAAGGTTTGGATTTTGATGATAATTTTTCAAACTCAAAAATCAATGTGAATTATGCTTCAAGATTACGTGATTTATCTTGGAATGTGGAAGGTGGTTTTCAGCATCAAATGTACAATTGGTACGGCGTGCCACAATCGCAAGTTAGTGCGGCACAAACCGGTGGTATTGATACAGACCACACGTTTTACGGCGCGCACCTTGCAAGTGATATCAAGTTTGAAGATACATATATCAAGTCCGCAAGCGTTTTGCTTAGGCATTTTGGAGATAATCAAGGCTCTGCGGAAAACAGGTTTGTGGCAAAAGGCGTGGTAGATGTGCCCATCAATGGCGAAGAAATCTCAACCGAGGTTCGATTTGATTATTTAAAAGGTGGTTTTGATAGTAATTATAACGAAACGTCAGACTTAAATTATGGCAATTTTCAAGTAGGTCTTTCTTCTTCATATGAATTAAAACAAGATGATTTAACGGTTAATTTAGGAGCGTCTGTATTTTACATGAACGATACGGAAGCTGGTGATGGCAAGATTTTTATCTATCCAAACGTAACGGCTTCCTATAGATTGGTTAGTGATGTGTTGATTGCTTACGGTGGTATTGAAGGTGATTTGATTCAAAATTCGTACTATGGTTTTGCTTCGGAAAATCCGTTTGTATCGCCAACATTGAATATATCGCCAACCGACCAATTATACAATGCTTATGTAGGTTTAAAAGGAAAAGTAACAAGCACCGTGAGTTACAATGTAAGCGGCCATTATATTTCTGATAGAAATAAAGCTTTGTTCAGAAATAACGAAATCACATTGACAACTCAGGATTATGCCTACGGAAATTCCTTTGGAATCGTTTATGATGATCTAAAAACCTTTAGCATTGCTGGGGAACTAAACGTAGATGTCAACCGAAATTTTACTTTAGGATTGAAAGGCGAATATTTTGGATATACAACGGACGATGAAGCCGAGGCATGGAACCTCCCTGATTTTGAAGGTTCGTTGTTTTTAGATTATCAAATAAGCAAAGAATGGTTTGCAGGTGCTAATTTGTTTTATGTGGGCGAACGTAAAGACCAATTATTTTTAAATGATGGCATTACCGCTACCACACCGTTTACCGTTACATTAGATAGCTATTTTGATGCCAATGCGCATGTGGGGTATAACATTACCGAACAATTATCGGTATTTGCAAAAGCGAATAACATTGCAAATAATGCTTACCAACGTTGGCAGAATTTCCCAGTGCAAAGCATTCAGTTTTTAGCGGGAGCTACTTATAAGTTTGATTTTTAAAGCTTGCGTCACCTTGAACTTACTTGTGCTGAATTTATTTGAGTATTTCAGGGTCTTATCAATTAATTAAGTGTTTTGTCATTCCTGCTGAGGCAGGAATAACAGATTTAGCTTAATCTGGCCAAATAATCAAAATGTTCCCCCTCCAAAACCAATTCACATTTTAAACCAACGGTTTCACAAGCCAATTTCAACGTATCAAAATCCAAATACAGCCATTTTATAGGCGTTTCCTTTTCGCCTTTATACGATAGAAAATAATCCAATTCGCCATAATAATCGGCGTTGGCATCCATCCAATAGCCGCCATCTTCATCTTCGTACATGTATTTAATATCCGAAGAATCGATTAAAATTTGTCCGTTGGCATTCAATAGACTTTTTAAATGCGTCAAATATTTGGAGACTTGCGAGAGTTCTTGAAAAATCCCAGTGCCATTCATTAGCAGTAAAATAGTATTAAAAGTCTCGGTTTCGTCTAAAACAGTTTTCATTTCAGTATTTAAAACGCCACGCTGTTTGGTAACATCAATAGCACCTTTTGAAATATCAATCGCTTTTACTTGAAATCCTTTCTTTTGTAAATACAAACTATGGCTTCCGGCTCCACAGCCGACATCCAAAACAGAACCTTTTGCTAATTTTAACGCTTTTTGCTCCAGTTTGGGCATGGCTTTAAAATCTCGAAAAAGGTAGGGTAGTGGCAATGCATCATCATCCGAAATATTGGTAGATGTGATGATGTCTTCGGTATAATGTCCGTTATGATAATCTAATAAGGCGTTTCCGAAAAGGTCTTTCATTAAAAAGTTTTTGTTATTCCCTCGAAGGAGGGAATCTCTTGATTTGTCATTGCGAATCTCATTTTTTATGTGATGTGGCAATCTGTTTAATTAATAATTTCTATTATAAAGATTACTTCAGTCGTACCTCTTCGTAATGACCGAATTGTCATTTCTAGGCACGAAGCAATCTCATGATAGAACTCCAATTTTACAGATTACTTCGTCATTCGTACCTCATTCCTCGTAATGACGATGAAAGATTACTTCAGTCGTTCCTCTTTCGTAATGACGAAATACATTATTTTTACACCATGCAAGATTTTATAAATAAGCTTCCAAAGCTCGCCAAAGATAAGCATAACGAGACTAAAAAAATCTTTGCGAAACTAAAAAAGAAACCGCCAAAAGATTTGGATTATGTGATGCAAGAATTACACGAAGCGGAGTTTGAAAAAACGGATTGCTTAACCTGTGCCAATTGTTGTAAAACCACGGGGCCGTTGTTTACGGATAAAGATATTGAACGCATTTCAAAGCATTTTAGGCAAAAGCCACAACAATTTATCGACCAATATTTGCGTATTGATGAAGATAACGATTATGTGCTGCAAAGTGTGCCCTGCACGTTTTTAGGATCCGATAATTACTGTTCTATTTACGACGTGCGCCCTAAAGCCTGTCGCGAATTTCCGCATACCGATAGGAAAAAGTTTCAGCAAATTTCAAACTTGACCTTGAAAAATGTCGCTATGTGCCCAGCAGCTTTTAATATTGTTGAGGAAATGAAAAAACGGATTAAAATTTAGAATTCAATTTAAAAAAGATTGCTTCGTTCCTCGCAATGACGAATAGTAGTGTCATTGCGAGGAACGAAGCAATCTGTAGGTTACGACTTGTCAAGTTATTTGAGTTTTTTTGTATCTATTTGTAAATCAAATATTTTTCTCGGGTCTTTTTAAAACTTTCTAAACCTTCTTTCCAACTGGCCTTAATTTGTGCTTCGGTTAAACCAGATTCAATTTGTGCTTGTAATTTTTTTGTGCCAGCAAGTTTTGTGAAAAAATCATTGAAGAATTCGGTTTGTTCTTCGGTGTTTTTATAAGCTTCAATCAACCAATTTAGGTTTAAACCGTTCAAGTTTTCAAAACCAGTTAAATCTTCACCATAACATACTTTGTTTTCGTGTTTGGGATGTTTAGCACCTTCATTGGATTTAGGTGTGAATTTGAACGTATAGTTATTTGGGTCTAAAAACGGACTTCCAAAAACCTGGAATTGTGTGTTTGTTCCACGACCGGCATTGACATTCGTCCCTTCAAAAAAACACAGACTCGGGTATAGGTTAATTGCTTGGTCGTTCGGTAAATTCGGACTTGGTTTTATAGGCAAACTATAAGGTAAACTGTGGTTGTAATTTTTAATAGGAATCACTTTTAGTTCGCATTGCATACCATTTTCCAACCATTTTTCGCCATTTATCATGTGTGCATATTCGCCAATGGTCATGCCGTGAACCACAGGAACGGGATGCATGCCCACAAAACTTTTATGTGCTGTTTCCAAAATTGGGCCGTCTATATAGTGTCCGTTAGGGTTGGGGCGGTCTAAAAGCAATAAAGGAATATTGTTTTCGGCACAAGCTTCCATCACATAATGTAACGTGGAAATATAGGTGTAAAAACGGGCACCAACATCTTGAATATCAAAAATAAGGAGGTCGATATTTTTAAGTTGCTCTTTGGATGGTTTTTTGTTGTTTCCGTAAAGCGACACAATGGGCAATCCTGTTTTGGTATCCATACGATCTTTAATGATTTCGCCAGCATCGGCCGTACCTCTAAACCCATGTTCGGGGGCAAATACTTTGGTAATGTTCACTTTTAAAGTTACTAAAGAATCTACGAGGTGCGTGTAGCTTTCGTCTTCGGTCTTCTGGTTTTCGTCATTTTTAAATATAACTGAGGTTTGATTCGCAACAATCCCAACCCTTTTTCCGTTAAGTAGTGGTAAATAATTTTCTGTTTGGTTAGCGCCAACTATTATCTCTCTGCCAATCGAATTATCTTTGTCATGCTGAGCTTGTCGAAGTATCTCATCATTATTAATCAAAACAGTCTTTTCATCTTTAGCTTTTTTGAAAGCACAAGACATCATAAACAAACCAAAGCCGATAATTATCGGGAATAAAACTGTATTTTTGAAAACATTAAATCGCATAAGTAAAAATTTGAATTACGAGTTTTTTATAGCAAAACGCATTATTGGTAGTAAAGCGTATAAAAGTAGTATTTCGGCACCAATAATAAAAATCGGTATTGCTGCCATTGCTATCGGTATTGTTGTGATGATGGTTGCCATTGCCACGGGTATTGGCCTGCAACAAAAAATTAGGGATAAAGTGGTGGCGTTCAATGGTCACGTAACCATTGCCAATTATGATAGCAATGCCTCGCAGGAAAGCCAAGTGCCTATTGCTATAGATTCTGCCACCAAAAGTTTTTATCCAGAATTTAAAACTATTGAAGGGATTAAGCACGTACAGGCCGTTGCTACCAAATTTGGCGTGATTCGTACCGAAACCGATTTTGAAGGTGCTATTCTAAAAGGTGTGGGCGCTGATTATAATTGGGGTTATTTTAAAGATTTTTTAGTAGCAGGGAATGTGCCAGATTACACCAAAAAGCGAAATGAAGACATTTTAATTTCACAATATTTAGCCAACCGATTGAAATTTAAAGTAGGCGATAAGGTTCAAATGGTGTTCCCGAAAGAAGACCCCAACAAACTCCCAAACATCATAACATACAACATTGTAGGTATTTATAATTCGGGCTATCAAGATTTTGATGCCACGTATTTGATTGGGGATATCCGTCATTTGCAACGTATTAACGGTTGGAAACCCAATCAAGTGGGTAATTTTGAAGTGTTTATTGATGATTATGATGATTTGCAAGAAAAAGGTGTTGAAGTATTCCAAAGTATACCATCTACTTTAAATTCTGAAACCATCACGGAAAAGTATTATTCCGTTTTTGAATGGATTAAAATATTCGACAATAACATTTACGGTATCATTGGTATTATGATATTGGTGGCGGGCATAAACATGATAACCGCCTTGCTGGTTTTGATTTTGGAGCGTACCCAAATGATAGGTATTTTAAAAGCCTTGGGAAGCAATAATTGGAGCATCAGAAAATTGTTTTTATATAACGCTACATATTTAATCGTGCTTGGCTTATTTTGGGGGAATTTGATTGGCTTAGGGTTACTCTTTGCACAAAAATATTTTAAACTCATTCCACTAGATCCTAGTGTGTATTATGTTACTGAAGCTCCGGTTTATATTAATGTAAGTTATATTCTTGCCTTAAATGTGGGCACATTGGTGCTGTGTTTGGTTATGCTGTTGGTGCCTTCCTATATTATTACAAAAATATCGCCTGTGAAGGCTATGCGGTTTGATTGATTTATGTATTAAAATGGGTTATCTGTTTATTTAACATTTTTTATAAATGCTATTTTATTTCTCTATTTTCCCAATACTTCTTGTGCCTTCTCCAGTTTTATTTGTTAATGCGTCTCCTAGTTCAGCTCTCATTTTGTTTCCAAGAGATTCAATTTTTGCTACAACTTCAGGGTTTTCATCAGCTACATTTATAGTTTCACTAATGTCCTTAGATAAATCATAGAGTTCTATGTGATCAATAGTTTTTTGTTCATAATTAACAGGAAATCCATTTTTTCCTCCTTCGCGTCCATTCAATGTTCTGTATCTGTGTGGAAAATACATTTTCCATTTGCCATACCTTATGCCATGGAGTTCGTTTACGTGATAATAAAAGTAGTATGCTTCATGTGGAGATTCTTTAGATTCTCCCGTCCAAATATCCCATATATTTTTGCCATCAATTTTTTTATTTGGTAATTCGGCTCCTGTTATTTTCGCAATGGTTGGTAAAATGTCTATGGTCATCATAGGGATATCGATGACTCTTCCTGGCTTTATTTTTTTTGGATATCGGATAATACAAGGTTCTCTTTGGCCTCCTTCTAAAGCGGTGCCTTTCCCTTCTCTTAGAGGGTCAGCAGATCCAGCATGTTCGCCATAGCTTAACCACGGCCCATTATCAGAAGTAAAAATGACAATAGTATTATCATCTATATTGTTTTCTTTTAACGTAGCCAACACCTGCCCTACAGACCAGTCAATTTCCATAATAACGTCACCATACAAGCCTCTTTTAGATTTTCCTTTGAATTTATCTGAAACATGCAATGGTACATGAGGTTGTGGATGTGCAATGTATAAGAAAAAAGGAGCGTCTTTATTCTTTTTAATAAAATTGATACTTCTTTCTGTAATCTGTGTTGTTAGAGAAGATTGATTTGTTAATGTATCAATGATTGTTTCATTCTCATATAAAGGGAGTGGCCCAAAATTAAAAACAGTTCCTTGTTGAGGGTGCATTGGCCACATATCATTTGAATATGGAATTCCGAAATATTCATCAAACCCTTGTTTGTTTGGCATGAGGTCTGGGTGGTCTCCTAAATGCCATTTCCCCAAAATGCCCGTTTTATAATCTATACCCTTTAACATCTCGGCAATAGTGGTTTCAGATGGATTCAGCCCTCTATTACTATTTGGCATAAACGCTCCATGAACTCCTAAACGATTTGGGTAGCAACCCGTAAGAAGCCCAGCTCGTGATGCAGAACAGATAGGTTGTGCCGCATAGAAGTCGGTAAGTCTAATACCTTCTTGAGCCATTTTATCTAGATTGGGAGTTTCTATATCAGGCGAACCAAAGCAACCAATATCTTGATATCCTTGATCATCAGTAAAAATAATAATGATGTTCGGCTTATCATTTTTTACGGACGGATGATTTGTGCATGAAACAATACTAAGAAATAATAATATATATAGTGTTATATTGTTTTTCATAATTTTTAATGTTGTGTAACTCGTTGGGCGTAATCATTTGAAATAAAAAACATGGATTATAAATTTTGCAACATGTTTAAAATCAGAATATTTAAATTGTATGATAAAACAATATCATATCAAATATAGTGAAAAAATATTTCAGGGTTTTAGAAAATATGCCAAAACTTTTGAAGGTTTTAAGACAAGCACTTTGGGAAAAATAACAGCATTAACATTGGTTCAATATGTTAACTCATTTATATTTGACAGACCAATAAATAATATAAAAGACCAAACTTTTTAATTGCACCCAACGGGTTTTATAACTTTAGTTTTACTTTTTCTGTAAAGTAGCAGAAATATTTTTCATAAAGCTAAGCAAATGCTTTTACTGTCCCTCAATATCCCGAATATGATGTTCCAAGGCCTTTACCGAAATCTGGATTTCCCAAATCAAAAATGCCAACGACATGATCAATAAAATAAGTGCAGCGCCAAATACCCAAACGGCAATGGTTTGTTGTTGGATGTAAATTAAAAACATAGTAAGCACGCAAAGTAGCAAACTGGAAATACCAAAAATTTGCATCGAACGCGTTAAATAGAGCCGTTTTTTAATGTTCCTTATTTGCGCAATCAATACGCTGTCTTTTTTAATTAAATATTTGTCGTGTAAATCCCTTATTACAGATGCATAAGCCAAAAACCGATTGGTGTAAGCCAGCATAATCAATGAAATAGCAGAAAATAATAGAGCTGGTGTAGTGAGTGTAAGTGCTTCCATTTTAAAATTTTTACAAAGTTAGAAAATTACCAAAGAATAATGATTTGGAATTTGGTGCTTTTGCAAGGTAATTCTATATTTAACAGATGCAAGAAGACTTTCTACATTATATCTGGAAACACAAAAAGTTTGATGTTTCCAATATTAAAACCCAAGCAAACGATGCTATTTCTGTGGTGTCTGTAGGGCAGCATAACCTCAATAGCGGGCCAGACTTTTTTAATGCACAGCTTAAAATAGGAAATCAGCTTTGGGCGGGCAATGTAGAGATCCATATAAAATCCAGCGATTGGTTTTTGCACAACCACGAAACCGATGCTAATTATGATAATGTGATTTTGCATGTGGTTTGGGAACACGACACAGATGTTTTTAGGAAAGACAACACGGCTATTCCTGTATTGGAACTGAAAAATCATATTTCAAAACAGGCGTTGCATAATTATGAAAAGCTGTTTTCAAAATCCCAGAAATGGATCAATTGCGAAGCTGATTTTACGGAGGTTGACGATTTTAAAATCCAAAATTGGTTGGAACGTTTGTATTTTGAGCGTTTGGAAAGAAAATCAGAAACCATTGAACAATTATTAAAAGATTCAAAAAATGATTGGGAAGCGGTGTTGTTTAAAATGCTCGTCAAAAATTTTGGATTGAAAGTGAACGGCGATGCCTTTTTAAGCATGGCAAATTCGTTTGATTTTTCGATTGTGAGGAAAATGCAATCTAATCAAATAGGTTTGGAAGCTTTGTTTTTCGGGCAGTCTGACTTGTTGGGAACGTCTGTTCAAGAAGGGTATTATTTACAGCTTTCAAAAGAATACCAGTTTTTGAAAAATAAATTCAAGCTATCGAATCAAAATGTATTGCCCGTTCAGTTTTTCAGATTGCGGCCACCTAATTTTCCAACCATCCGGTTGTCGCAACTGGCAAGTTTGTATCACGAGCATCAAAATAGTTTTTCAAAAATCATGGAAGCCAAAACGTTGGAAGCCTTTTACGATATATTTTCATTGGGAACATCGGCTTTTTGGGAGTCGCATTACACGTTCGGTAAATCTTCAAGATCATCTAAAAAAGTATTGACAAAAAACTTTATTGATTTACTGTTGATAAATACCATCATTCCCATAAAATTCAGCTATGCCAAGCATCAAGGTAAGCCAATAGATGATGATATTGTTAATCTTGTTCAGCAAATAGCTTCCGAAAAAAACAGCATCATTGATAAATTCAATTCATTAAAAAACATATCAAATTCAGCATTGCAATCACAGGCCTTGCTTCAGCTTAAAAACAACTATTGCGATAAAAATAAATGCTTGCAGTGCGCCATTGGAAATTCACTTTTAAACAAATAAATGTTAAATTGCAACATGAATATATATAAACCATTACTTTATTTTCAAAAACGTGGCTTTTACGTTTGCCAACGTATTGCAGACCGTTTGGGTATTCGTGCCAAAGTGGTGCGTACGTCGTTTATGTATTTAACCTTTGTGACCGTTGGTTTTGGTTTTGCCCTGTACTTGTTTTTGGCGTTTTGGATGCGCATTAAAGATATGCTGTACACCAAACGCTCGTCTGTTTTTGACCTATAAATAATGTATGAATCCATTAATCAAATTATTTAGGGTAAGAATTTACAAAGCCGTATTTCTGGTCATCACACTTTTGTGCGTGGGCATTACGGGTTTTATGCTCATATCTGACTATACATGGATTGATGCTTTGTACATGACCGTAATTACCATTACCACCGTTGGTTTTGGTGAAGTGGTGCCATTGAATGAGGAAGCCAAAATTTTTACGGTATGCCTTATATTGACGAGTATTGTCATTGTGGGTTATGCACTTTCCATTATAACAGAATATATTTTAAGTAGAAGTGATGTGGATGATTTAAAACAAAAGAAGATGCAAAAAATGATTGAAAATTTTAATAACCATATCATTATTTGTGGCTATGGAAGAAATGGCAAACAGGCGGCAATAAAGTTGCAGGCCTATAAAAAACCATTTGTTGTTATTGAAAGGGATAAAGAAATTGAGGAGCAATTGAAATCAGACAATGTGCCTTATGTGATAGGAAATGCCAATGACGATGATGTGCTTGTTCAAGCGGGCGTGCACCGTGCCTCTAATTTTATTACCGCCTTGCCAAATGATGCCGATAATCTGTTTGTGGTGCTTTCAGCCCGACAAATCAATAAAAACATTAATATAATAAGTCGCGCTTCCCAAGAAACATCTTATAAAAAACTAAAGTTTGCGGGTGCCAACAATGTGATTTTGCCCGATAAAATAGGCGGTGACCACATGGCATCTTTAGTCGTTGTGCCAGGTTTGATGGAGTTTGTTGATAATTTATCTATCGTTGGAAAATCCAATATCAACATTGAAGAAATTCCTATTGAAAAACTGTTTAAATCCAAAGAAGTCAAAACCATTAAGGAGTTGGACCTTCGGAAAAAAACAGGTTGCAGCATTATTGGCTATAAAGATGGAAAAGGCGAATACATTGTTAATCCCGAAGCTGAATTGGAGCTGGAGCCCCATTCAAAAATCATTGTTTTGGGTAGGCCAGAACAGATTGAGGCCTTAAATAAAGAGTACAATATCACGTAGCGTATTTCAATTTTACGCGCATTTTTTTTTAATAAACGATATATTTTTAGCATCTTGCTGTCTTTTAATGTAAATTTCACAACAAATTAACCAAATTCTAAATCTTTATGAAGAAGTGTCTTCTTTTAATATTCACATTAATATTACCATTTTTAACATTTGCACAAGAAAAAAGTATAGGGGAATCTATTAACGATGGTTTTGCAAAATATACAAAACCCATAGTAGATTTAATCTTTTATCCTATTGCTATAGCAGGGAAAGAGATGCCTATTGTTATTATTATACTTCTGTTGGGTGCTATATTTTTTACGTTTTATTTTAATGGTGTTAATTTCCGATATTTTAAAATTTGTATCAAAACGGCCATGGGCAAATATGATCATTTAGATCATCATGTGCCAGCAGATCAAGATATCAATGTGGTTGATGGCGAAATAAAAGGAGCCGTTAGGATAGAGGGCGATGTACCTGGAGAGGTGTCGCACTTTCAAGCATTAACAGCATCGCTTTCAGCAACTGTAGGTTTGGGAAATATAGCAGGTGTGGCTGTAGCCATTGCCATTGGAGGTCCTGGAGCAACCATTTGGATGATTTTAGCAGGGGTTTTAGGCATGGCTTCCAAGTTTGTAGAGTGTACTTTGGGAGTAAAATATAGGGAGTTTGATGAAAATGGAAAAACCTATGGAGGTCCTATGTATTATTTAACAACTGGTTTGGCAGAACTGGGCATGAAAGGTTTTGGTAAAGTTTTAGCTGTATTTTTTGCCATTATGTGTATTGGCGGCTCGTTTGGTGGCGGTAATATGTTCCAGTCCAATCAAGCAGCATCGCAGTTGATAGATTTGGCTGGTTTGCAAAGTCCCAATGCAGGGTTGTATATAGGAATTGTTATGGCTTTTGTGGTTGGCCTTGTTATTATTGGCGGTATTAAAAGAATTGGGTCTGTAACCGAACGCGTAGTGCCCTTTATGGCGATTGTTTATGTAGGTGCTGGCTTGGTTATTTTAGGAATCAATTATGATATGATTGGATTTGCTTTGAATGAAATCTGGGAAGGTGCCGTGAAACCAAACGCTGCTTTTGGAGGCGTAGTTGGGGTTTTGATAGTAGGTTTCCAAAGAGCGGCTTTTTCAAATGAAGCCGGTGTGGGTTCTGCGGCCATAGCGCATTCCGCAGTAAAAACACGCTATCCTGCCAGTGAAGGATTGACCGCATTGTTGGGGCCTTTTGTTGATACGGTTATTATCTGTACTATGACGGCTATTGTTATTATTATTACCAACGCCAAACATAAATTGTTTACATACGGAAATTTGGATGCTGCCAGTAATGTGATTTTAAACGATGGCAACAGACCTATTGGTGGAGTAGATTTAACCTCTGTGGCCTTTGATTCTGCTATTCCGCATTTTTCAATCGTACTGGCCATAGCGGTGGTTTTATTTGCAATTTCGACCATGATATCCTGGTCATATTACGGATTGCAGTCTTGGAAGTATTTATTCGGAAAAGGAAAAACATCTGATACGATTTATAAACTGTTGTTTTTACTATTTTTAATTATAGGGGCTTCATCAAGTTTAGAAGCTGTTATTGGGTTTTCCGATGCCATGATTTTTGCCATGGTGTTCCCTAATATTATAGGGTTGATATTGCTTTCCCCTAAAGTTAAAAAAGAGCTTAAAAAATATTTTAATGCCATTAAAATTGATGAAATGGACGCCGACATATCAGAAAAACATACTAAAGTTCAGGATGTTGGATGATTTAATATTATTAGTATGAATTTAAAATCCCATTTTACGTTTTCTAAACAACAGCGAAATGGGATTTTTTTATTGCTTTTTTTAATCATTGTATTGCAATGTGTTTATTTCTATATTGATAAAACGGTTCAAGACGTTTTGGTCACTACAGAAGATTTCAATAAATATCAAAAGGAAATAGATTCGTTACGTTCTGTAGAAATCGAAAACCAAAAGCCAAAAATATTCCCTTTCAATCCCAATTACATTACAGATTACAAAGGGGCGTCGTTGGGAATGAGCAATGAAGAAATTGATAGATTATTGGCTTTCAGAAATCAAAATCAATGGATTAATTCTACAGCCCAATTTCAAAAGGTAACAGACGTTTCAGATTCACTTTTGAAACATATAGCCCCCTATTTTAAATTCCCCGATTGGATTGAAAACCCAAAGGAGTCAAAATCTTTTTCATTTAAAAAGAACGATACACCAAAAAAGTTTGCCCAAAAACAAGATTTGAATACAGCCACGGCGAAGCAACTTCAAAGCATCAACGGTATTGGTGAGTATTATTCCGAGCGTATCGTAAAACTCAGAAATACATTTGTTGGTGGTTTTATTGCAGATGTCCAGTTGCAAGATGTTAATGGATTGACCCCAGAAGTGATTGAGAAAATCATAAAAGAGTTTACGGTAAAAACCCCAAGAGTCGTTCAAAAAATTAATTTGAATGCAGCTACCAAAGCGCAATTGGTTACCATTCAGCATATCGATTACAATCTGGCGCACCAAATTATAGAATACCGTCAATTGCGAGAAGGTTTCAAATCCTTGGATGAATTAGAAAAAGTTAAAGACTTTCCTGTAAATAAAATCGAGATAATTAAATTATATTTGTCGCTTGATTGAAAAAGAAAATTGATGAATAACATGTACTTCACTGAAGAGCATCACCTTTTTAGGAAGAGCCTCCAAGATTTTTTAAAGAAAGAAGTCGTACCACATATTGACGCTTGGGAAAAAACCGGTGTGATTGATACGGCTGTTTGGAAAAAATTTGGAGACATGGGCTATTTTGGTTTATCCTATCCAGAAGTTTATGGTGGATTAAACTTAGATCTTTTTTATGCGATTATTCTTCTTGAAGAACTTCAAAAAATAAACTCTGGTGGTTTTGCGGCAGCCGTTTGGGCACATGTATATTTAGCCATGACCCATGTTAATAAAGAAGGCAGTGACGCCATCAAGCAACGCTATTTAGTGCCGAGTATTTCTGGCGAAAAAATAGGGTGTCTTTGTATTACAGAGCCTTTTGGAGGCAGTGATGTGGCAGGAATGCGAACAACAGCTGTAAAAGAAGACGACCATTATATCATCAACGGTTCTAAAACATTTATAACCAACGGGGTTTATAGCGATTATTTGGTGGTTGCTGCAAAAACTAGCCCTGAAAAAGGTAATAAAGGCATCAGTATTTTTATTTTAGATAGGGATATGGCCGGCGTATCAGCAACCAAGATGGATAAATTGGGTTGGCGAGCTTCAGATACGGGCGAAATTGCTTTTGATAATGTAAAAGTGCCGATTGCCAATTTAATGGGCGAAGCAGATAAAGGCTTTACATACATCATGCAACATTTTGCTTTGGAACGTTTGATTATGGGGGTCAACGCCCATGCCAGAGCAGAATATGCCTTGGAATATGCCTTAGAATATATGTCTGAACGCCAAGCCTTTGGTAAATCCATTGATAAATTTCAAGCCTTGCGCCATAATATTGCCGATTTATATACAGAAGTGGAATTCTGCAAAGCATTTAATTACTCCGTAGCTTATAGATTAAATAGAGGCGAATATGTGGTTAAGGAAGCCACGATGGCTAAATTAAAATCTACCAAAGTAGCCGATGACGTTATTTACCAATGCCTTCAATTTTTAGGCGGTTATGGTTATATGGAAGATTACCCGATGGCAAGATTGTTTCGTGATAGTAGGTTAGGGCCTATTGGGGGCGGCACTTCAGAGATTTTGCGTGAAATTTTGGCGAAAATTATTATTGATAAAAAAGAGTATAAGCCTTTGACTTAAGCTTTGGTTTGTGTGCCCAGTTTTTTTGATGGGTTCGTTTAACGTGTTCGTGTATGGAAAGTTGCGTGTTTGGGGGCGCGGATTTTCCGAAGGAAAATCGGAAGCCAGCAAACAAGCAACCAACTTTGTGTCAGCTAAAACTAGCAATTTTTTATACACGGTGTTGGCAGTAGTTATTATTTTGTTTCTTCTTTAAATTGCTTGTCCAACTCTTTTAGTTTTTCAATTATTCTTTCAGTCTTGTTATCTTTAAAATAAAGTTCAAAAAGCGGTAAAACTTTTTCATTTCCGACCATAAAATGGGTTGTAGAAAAGTCTTTTTCTTTGGTTTGTCCGAATATATTTTTAGTTTCTTTTTTATAATGATGTCCAATAAGAAACATTTGTAATTTTTCAGCATCTTGTGAAGTCGCATAAAGGGCAACCCATAAAATGCTATTTTTATTATAAACAGAAATTGTCGGATTAGCGGGATAGCTATTCCAATTCATATTTTTAAATTCAGTTTCAAACTGTATATAATTTATTAATTTCTTGTCGGTAGTTGTTCCTGAATTATTTTCAGGGTCATTTGGTGTGTAAATGTCAAAATAGTATTCGTTTTTCATTTCTTTTTTTTCCTTTTCACTACAAGAATAGAATCCAATAACCACTAAAACTAATAAGATTGTTTTTTTCATTCCTTATGTTTTCTCCTATGTTCTTAGGTCTGTTTTAATTACTGCCAACTACAAGGATATGAAATCGTTTCAATGTTTTATATCCAAAGTTAAACGAAGGTAGCTGAAATTTTTTACAAAGTCAAGTGATTGTATGAAGCTGAGTTGTAAATTTTCAAAAATAATAATAACGGTTAGTTGTCAGTTTCAAATTAGTTTTTATATTTGCAGCCTGAAAATTCTAAAAGAGAGGAGGTTAAGACACTATGTTAATAATACCAATTAAAGAAGGAGAAAATATAGATAGAGCGCTAAAGCGTTTTAAGCGTAAGTTTGATAAAACCCAAACAAAACGCCAGTTACAAACACGCAAGCAGTTTGAAAAGCCTTCCGTTGTACGTAGAGCTCAAGTACAAAAAGCGCAATACATACAAGGATTAAGAGATGCAGAAAACGTATAGTGCTTTTCTAAATTAAATAAATAATTAAATTCCTGCTTTATGTGGGAATTTTTTTTGCCTTAAACTTAAACGTTGTATCTTGAACCCTGAACTCTTTTAAAAATGTCCTTCAAACCATTTATAGATTATTTATTATTAGAGAAAAATCATGCTTCGCTCACTGTAAAAGCATATCTCAATGATTTGAAAAGTTTTAAGCAATTTGTTTTTGAAGTGTTCCAAGCCAGTTCCATTGTAGATGTGAACTATTCACAAATAAGAAGTTGGATAGTCTATTTGGTAGAACAAAACATTTCAAATAGAAGCATCAACCGAAAAATATCGAGTTTAAACACCTATTATAAGTTTCTTCTTAAAACAGGCGATATAGAGCAAAACCCATTGGTAAAGCACAAAGCCTTAAAAACCAGTAAAAAAATACAGATTCCTTTTTCTGAAGCGGAAATAAAAACGGTATTAGAAGATGTGCCTTTTGAAAATGATTTTGAAGGCCTTAGGGACCGGCTTATGATAGAGCTTTTTTATTCCACGGGAATAAGAAGAATAGAATTGGTTTCGCTGAAATTGGAAAGTATCGATATGCATAATAAAACGTTAAAAGTATTAGGGAAAAGAAATAAAGAGCGCCTCATTCCGTTATTAAATTCTGTAGTGCAAACTATAGAAAGCTATTTAAAAGAAAGAAATGGGTTGCCATATATAGAAGATGCCCCGTATGTCTTTTTAACGAAAAAAGGAGTAAAAATATACGAAACACTTGTTTACAGAATAATAAATGATTATTTTAGTAAAGCATCTTCCAAAGTGAAAAAGAGCCCGCACATATTAAGGCACTCTTTTGCAACACATTTATTAAACCAAGGTGCCGATATAAATGCAGTTAAAGAGCTTTTAGGGCATTCAAGTTTGGCAGCAACGCAAATTTATACACACAATAGTATTGCCGAATTGAAAAAAGTGCACATCAATGCGCACCCGAGGAGCAAAAAATAGAAGTTTAAGAATGATTGTCTAACCAAAAATTTTAAAGTATGAAAGTAAACACGCAATCCGTCAATTTTAATGCCGACCAAAAATTGATAAGTTTTATTCAAAAGCGTATGGACAAGTTAGATTTGTTTTATGATAAAGTCATAAAATCTGATGTTTATTTGAAAGTGGAGAACACCAGCGATAAAGAAAACAAGATTTTTGAAGCTAAATTAAGTGTTCCAGGAGATAGTTTTGTGGTAAAAAAACAGTGCAAAAGTTTTGAAGAAGGTGCAGATGTGGCAATATCTTCATTGGAAAGACAGCTTAAGAAGCGAAAAGAAAAATTAAGGTCACATTTATGATAAAATTTATAAAAAAATGTTTTGATTAAAAAAATAAATCTATACATTTGCAGTCCGTTAGAAATAGCGGGCTTTTTTTGTGAAAAAAAGTAAGA
>TARA_R110002049_G_scaffold5951_3_pt1 | contig 72856 bp, 72 predicted proteins | sample TARA_R110002049 | Tara Oceans TARA_R110002049 (sample SAMEA4396941) | marine metagenome | biome: Polar Biome; feature: [SRF] surface water layer (ENVO:00010504); material: water (ENVO:00002006), including particulate matter (ENVO:01000060) such as... | depth 5 m | reverse complement strand
TTTGTAGGTTGGGTGGAGCGCTAGCGATACCCAACAAACGGTGGTAGAGCGTCTCACTATGTTGGGGTTCGTTCCTCACCCCAACCTACGACCTGCCAATTTTCTTGTTCGTTTATATATTCTAGTACCCTTTCAATTTGAAAATGACGTGTGACTTTGTAGGTTGGGTGGAGCGCTAGCGATACCCAACAAACGGTGGTGGAGCATCCCGCTATGTTGGGGTTCGTTCCTCACCCCAACCTACGAGCTAAATTCATCGCTTCTTGCCAAACCAATAATTTTTGATACTTCCGCCGATCCATGGCAGTTCTCCATTTTTACGTCAGGCATCCAACTTCAGACGCCCGACTCAGTTTTACAATGCTGCCTTCAACGCCTCTGCCCGATCTGTTTTTTCCCAGCTAAATGCAGTGCTGGTTTCAGATTTGGTTTCGCCGTTCTCTTTCCAGGTATAGGTGTGCTCGTAGGGATCGCGACCGAAGTGACCGTATGCGGCGGTCGGCTGGTACATGGGGTGCGCCAAGTCCAGCATTTTGGTGATGCCGTAGGGGCGTAGGTCAAATACCTCACGTACTGCGGCGATTAATTTATCGTCGCTGACTTTGCCGGTGCCAAAGGTGTTGATTGAGATAGAGGTTGGTTCTGCAACACCGATTGCGTATGACACTTGAATTTCACAGCGATCGGCTAGGCCTGCAGCGACGATATTCTTGGCAACATAACGACCCGCATACGCCGCGCTGCGGTCAACTTTCGATGGATCTTTACCCGAGAACGCGCCGCCACCGTGACGTGCCATGCCGCCGTAGGTGTCTACGATGATCTTACGACCGGTTAAGCCGCAGTCGCCTACCGGGCCGCCGATGACAAATTTGCCGGTGGGGTTGATGTGGTATTTGGTGCCGGCGTGCAGCAGCTCTGCAGGTAATACGTTTTTAATAATCTCTTCACGCACGGCTTCTTGTAAGTCGCTCAGTGAAATTTCCGGATTGTGCTGGGTAGATAAAACCACCGCGTCCACGGCAACCGGCACACCATTTTCATAGCGCAGAGTCACTTGGCTTTTGGCATCTGGGCGCAACCACGGCAATACCCCGTCTTTACGCAGGTATGCTTGGCGCTCAACAAGGCGGTGAGAGTAGAACAGCGGCGCAGGCATTAATGACGGCGTTTCGTTAGTTGCGTAACCAAACATCAAACCTTGGTCGCCAGCGCCCTGGTCTTCTGGCTTGGCGCGGTCGACACCCTGGTTAATGTCGACAGATTGCTTGCCAATGGCGTTGAGTACCGCGCAGCTCGCGCCGTCAAAACCGACGTCCGAGCTGTTGTAGCCGATGCCGGTAATCACGTCGCGAATGATGTCTTCTAAATCGACATAGCACGAGGTGGTGACTTCACCTGCGACGATTGCCATACCAGTTTTTACCAGTGTTTCTACCGCAACGCGGGCGTATTTATCGCGGGCGATAATGGCGTCCAATACGGCGTCAGAAATTTGATCGGCCATTTTGTCTGGATGTCCTTCCGACACCGACTCTGATGTAAAAATACTGTAGTCAGACATGTTGCTGGGTCCTCTGTTTTAATTGCCGACGTTTTTTAAACGCTGCGGTTCTTGGTGTGAAGTTGAACATGATCGGGTTTTATAAATTGCCGAACCTGTACGCGAAATCCATTTAGTTGAGCTAAGTACGCAGCGGGGCCGTCCTGCAGACCACTGGCCTGTGCCCACTCCGTTAGATCGTCGGGCTCAAAGCCCAGCCACAAATCGCCGCAGGCATCGCGCGCCCAGCTTTGATCGTGGCGACATAAATCGGTGACGCAAAAAATACCGCCGGGTTTTAGCAGCCGCGCCGCGTCTTTAAATATTTCTGCCGGCGAGGGCACGTGGTGCAGCACCATATTACTGACTACGCAGTCCGCCGCATTTTGCTGCAGATTCGCGTTGCGGCTGTCGCCGAGAATGAACGATACGTTGCTCAAGGCTTGTTGGTTTATAAATTCATTGGCGCGGGTAAGCATGGTGTCGGCATTGTCCACGCCAATGACCTTGTCATAGTGGGGTGACAATTCTGCTAAAAACGCGCCTTCGCCGGGGCCTATTTCAATGGCCAGCTTTCCGCCGTTGGCCTGGCTGCTGCGCAGTAATTCAAGGCAGCTCTGGCCGTACACGCCGTAGGCCACCATTTGTTCCTGTTGTTCGCCAAATTCGCCAGCGTGCTCGGCAAAAAATACCCGCGAGCGTTCGGCGCGTTCTAAATACACCTGCTCCAAGCGCTGCTGCTGGTCACTGGCTAAGACGATTAAATCGGCGCTGCCGAGTAATGCGTCATGCAAGGCGCTCAGTTCCGGAAGGCTCGGCGTGTAAGTGCGGCGATAAAATAGGCTATTGCCTTCGCGGCGCTTGGTGATGAGTCCAGCGACAGTCAGCGTCTTTAAATGGTGGCTCATGCCGGATTGGCGGCAGTCCAGAATATGGCAAAGCTCCTGAACAGAGTAAGCGTCGCGACTTAGCACCCGTAAAACCTGCAGACGCAGCGCATCACCGCCCGCTTTGCAAAGTTGCAATAGCTCGGTATCTAGCGAAGTACTGTTGCTCGAGGCTTGGGGGGCAGTGTTCATGCCGCGCAGTGTAGCAGGGCTTTTTATCTATATCAAAAAATATTGATATAGGTTTCTTTGGCGTCAGTCGCCTGACATCTGGCGTCCGACTCTTTTACAAATACTTCAGCCAGTCATCGGTGAATTGATCTATCTGACCGTAGACGTGCTCAAAGGCTTCCATGCTTTTGCGGTAGGGGTCGGGAACAGCTTGATTTTGCGACCATTTCCCCAGCAAAAAGGTTTTTCCGCTGACCTGTTGAGCAAGATCGGTGACGCCTTTTATATGCCGTTGTTCCATTACCAAAATTAAGTCGGCTTTTAATAGCATGTCGGTAGTGAGCTGGCGCGCGCGGTGCTCGCTGGCGTCGACGCCATTGGCGCTAAGAAGTTGGCCGGCACTGGGATCGATGGGCTTGTCTACTAAGGCGCCCAAGCCAGCGGAGTGAATGGTGATATTGGGTTTGTGAGCCAGCTTGTGTTTAAGCAGGTATTCGGCGGATGGACTGCGGCAAATATTGCCGATACATACCATCAAAATATTGTTGAACATGGGGTTTTGGACCTGAATTGTTCGCAGAGGCAATGATTTTCGCTGTGGATGGCAAATGACGCAAGTAAATAGGCCATTTTTACGCTTCTGCTATTTGCTGTCTGGTCGCTGGTAGGGGAAAATACCGCCTCTTTGCAGCCCGCTAAAATTTCAGGAGCCACCGATGCCCTCTCGCAGTGATCTAGCTAACGCCATTCGCGCCCTCAGTATGGATGCCGTTCAGAAAGCCAACTCTGGTCACCCAGGCGCTCCCATGGGGATGGCCGATATTGCCGAAGTCTTGTGGCGCGATTACTTGCAACACAATCCAAACAATCCGTCGTGGGTAAACCGCGACCGCTTTGTGCTTTCGAACGGTCACGGCTCGATGCTGATTTATTCCTTACTGCATCTCACCGGTTACGATTTAGCGATTGAAGATTTACAGCAGTTCCGCCAGTTGCACAGCCGCACGCCGGGCCATCCGGAATACGGTTATACGCCGGGCGTAGAAACAACCACTGGCCCGCTTGGTCAGGGTGTCGCCAACGCAGTGGGCATGGCGGTGGCAGAGAAAGTATTGGCCGCGCAATTCAACCGCGACGGTTTTGATATTGTCGATCACTACACGTATACCTTCCTTGGCGATGGCTGCATGATGGAAGGTATTTCCCACGAAGTGTGTTCACTGGCTGGCACCTTGGGTCTAGGTAAATTGGTCGCTTTCTACGATGACAACGGTATTTCGATTGATGGTGAAGTAGAAGGTTGGTTCACCGACGATACCCCAGCGCGGTTTGAAGCATACGGCTGGCATGTTATCCCCGCTGTTGATGGCCACAATAGCGCCGAGATCGCCCGCGCCATTGAAGCCGCGCGCGCAGAGACAAGCAAGCCGACCTTAATCTGCTGCAAAACCATCATCGGTAAAGGCTCGCCAAACAAACAAGGTAAAGAAGAAAGCCACGGCGCTGCGCTGGGCGATGCTGAAATTGCCCTGACCCGCGAAGCTCTGGGCTGGCCGTATCCGCCCTTTGAAATTCCTGAAGAAATCTATGAGGACTGGAATGCCCAGGACAAAGGCAAGGCCCTGGAAGCCGCATGGGACGAAGTCTTTGAAGGCTATGCGATTAAATACCCAGAGTTGGCGGCAGAATTTGGCCGTCGCGCTGCCGGTGATTTACCCGCAGATTTTGCTGCCAAGGCCGATGCCTATATTGCGCAGTGCCAAGCAGAATCGAAAGATGTCGCTACCCGCAAAGCGTCTCAGTTGTGCTTAGATGCCTACGGTGCAATGCTGCCAGAACTCTTTGGTGGCTCAGCGGATTTGGCCGGCTCTAACTTAACGATTTGGAAGGGCGCCAAAGCCATCAGTGCCAAAGACGCCAGCGGTAACTACCTGCATTACGGCGTTCGTGAATTCGGCATGTCGGCGATGATGAACGGTATCGCCTTGCACGGCGGCTTTATTAACTACGGATCAACCTTCCTGGTATTTATGGAATACGCCCGCAACGCAGTGCGTATGGCGGCGATCATGGGGCAGCGGGTAATTCATATTTACACCCACGACTCGATCGGCCTGGGCGAAGATGGCCCAACCCATCAGCCCATCGAGCAAATCGCCAGCTTGCGCGGCACACCAAATATGTCGCTGTGGCGCCCCTGCGATATGACCGAATCTGCGGTAGCGTGGAAAGCGGCACTTGAGCGCACCGACGGCCCAAGCGCGCTGATTTTCACCCGCCAAGGTTTGCCACATCAGCAGCGCGATGCTGAGCAATTGGCCAACGTTGCCCGCGGTGCTTATGTCTTAAGCGATTGCGACGGCGTGCCAGAGGCCATCATTATTGCGACAGGTTCAGAAGTGAAGCTGGCGATGGCTGCGCAACAAATACTGAGCGGCAAAGGCAAAAAAGTGCGGGTCGTATCTATGCCAAGCACCGACGTGTTCGATAGCCAGGACGGTGACTACCGCGAGTCGGTATTGCCGAGCAGCGTTCCCGCCCGTGTTGCCGTTGAAGCCGCCCACCGCGACTACTGGTACAAATACGTTGGCCTCGATGGCCGCATTGTGGGTATGGACAGCTTTGGCGAATCTGCGCCGGCAGATGCCTTGTTTGAGTATTTTGGCATCACGACTGACGCGGTGGTTGAAGCCGTTGAAGAATGTTTAGATTAGTGTGAGCAGATCCTAATGCTACGACTGGCCATAAACGGATACGGCCGCATAGGGCGCTGTGTATTACGCGCCCTTTACGAATCGCCTTTGCGGGCAAACATGCAGATTGTCGCAATAAATGAGCCAGCGGACCTGGCGACCATTGCACACCTGACCAGATACGACAGCACCCACGGGCGCTTTCCTGGCTCGGTTGAGCATCGTCATGGCAGTTTGGTGATTAATGACGATGTGATTGCCGTTAGTCATCACGACGATATGGCGAATGTAGACTGGACGCGGCACGACGTCGATGTGGTGCTGGAGTGTTCTGGCGTCATCAGTCGCTATGCAGACTTAGAGGCGCACATTGAGCGCGGTGCCCGTCACGTCTTATTGTCGCAGCCTGGTGAGCCAGGTATTCCGACCATTGTGTACGGGCTAAACCATCAAGAGCTTGATCCAGAGCAGCGCATTGTTTCCAACGCCTCGTGCACAACCAACGGCATTGTGCCGGTGATCGATGTCTTGAATAAAGCCTTTGGGGTGCGGTCCGGTTGCATCACGACCATTCATTCGGCCATGAATGATCAACCGGTATTGGACGCCTATCACCATACCGATTTGCGAAAAACCCGCGCGGCGGGCTTATCGATGATTCCAGTCGATACCGGCCTGGCTGCGGGCATTGGCCGCATTATTCCCGAACTTGACGGCCGTTTTGCGGCGCGGGCGGTGCGTATCCCCACCCACAATGTGTCGGCGATGGAGCTAACCGTCAGCTTGGATGCCGACGTGAGTGCAGAGGATGTGAACGCGGCCTTGAAAATGGCGGCCAATGGGCGCTTGGCAGGTATATTGGGTTATAGCGATGAACCGCTGGCGTCCTGTGATTTTAACCATGATCCGCGTTCGGCGATTGTGGATGCGGGGCAGACGCGTGTTGCGGGCGAGTTGGTGAGTTTGTTTACGTGGTTCGACAACGAATGGGGCTACGCAAACCGAATGTTGGATGTCACCGCCCACTGGCTGCAATAGGCGCAAAGTTTGGACTGTGCCCAAATATTGCATAGGGTATGGCGGTTTATCATCTGCGCTAGATTAGATTTAATATTGAACAAGCCGCGATGGCTTATTTGAACAGTGACTCTCGAAGAACAGGGAATAGAACATGGCAGTAATTAAAATGCAGGATTTGGATCTGGCCGGTAAGCGCGTACTGATTCGAGAAGATCTGAATGTGCCTATCAGCGAAGGCAAAGTAAGTTCAGATGCCCGCCTGCGTGCGGCATTGCCCACCTTGAAGTTGGCGCTCGAAGCCGGCGCGAAAGTGATAGTGATGTCTCATCTTGGCCGTCCGACAGAAGGCGAGTTTGACGCGCAGTACTCTCTCAAGCCCGTTGCGGATTATTTAAGTGAGGCACTCGGCACACCAGTAGCCTTACTAGATGATTGGCAGAATGGCGTATCGCTAGAAAATGGCCAGCTCGCTCTGCTGGAAAACGTGCGTTTCAATGTTGGTGAGAAAAAAGACGCCGACGATCTGGCAAAAGCCTATGCGGCGCTGTGCGATGTGTTTGTGATGGACGCCTTCGGCACGGCGCATCGCGCGCAAGCCTCAACCCACGGCGTGGCCAAATACGCGCCGATAGCCTGCGCTGGTCCTTTGCTGGCTAGTGAGTTAGAGAATTTAGAGCGCGCCTTGGCAAATCCCGCGCGTCCCTTTGTCGCCATCGTCGGCGGTTCAAAGGTATCGACCAAATTAGAAGTGCTCGAAACCCTGTCAGACAAAGTTGACCAGCTGGTGGTTGGTGGCGGTATCGCTAATACCTTCCTCGCGGCGGCTGGCTACAATGTGGGCAAATCGTTGTATGAAGAAGATCTGATTCCCAAGGCAAAAGCCCTGATGGAAAAGTGCCATATCCCGATTCCGACGGACGTGATAACAGGTAAGAAATTCGATCCAAAAGAGCCTGCGACCTTGCGTCCGGTTGAAAATGTCGGTGATGACGATATGATTTTTGATATCGGCCCCGTGTCGTCTGCCTGCCTTGCCGAAATACTGAAACAAGCTGGCACTATCATCTGGAATGGCCCGGTTGGCGTATTTGAGTTTGATCAATTTGCCGATGGCACCGAAGACATTGCTCGCGCTATTGCAGAATCCAGCGCATTTTCCATTGCCGGTGGTGGTGATACCCTAGCTGCTGTCGATAAGTTTGGTATAGCCGATCAAGTGTCGTACATCTCCACTGGCGGCGGTGCATTTTTGGAATATGTAGAAGGTAAAGTATTGCCTGCGGTAGCGATCTTAGAAGAGCGGGCTGGTGGGGCTGTCTGACGTCTGGCGTCGGACGCGAACTGTTCGTCGGACTTCAGACTTCTGACCTCCGACCAAACGAATTATTAATGAGTTTAAAAGGAAATCACTAATGGCACTTATCAGTCTGCGTCAAATGTTGGATCACGCCGCCGAATACGGTTATGGCGTACCGGCATTTAATGTAAACAATTTAGAGCAAACCCGCGCCATTATGGAGGCGGCTCGCGAAACCAATAGTCCCGTCATCATGCAGGCTTCTGCTGGCGCGCGAAAATACGCGGGCGCCCCTTTCCTGCGCCATATGATTTTGGCGGCGATTGAAGAATTCCCTGAAATCCCGGTGGTTATGCACCAGGATCACGGCACTAGCCCTGCAATTTGTCAGCGCTCTATGCAGCTGGGCTTTAGCTCGGTCATGATGGACGGGTCTTTATTAGAAGACGGTAAAACACCGGCTGAGTATGACTACAACGTCGATGTGACTCGCAAAGTGGTTGATATGGCGCACGCCTGCGGCGTATCGGTTGAAGGTGAGTTGGGATGCCTAGGTTCGCTTGAAACCGGTCAAGCTGGCGAAGAAGATGGCGTCGGCGCCGAAGGTATATTGTCTCACGACCAAATGCTGACCGATCCAGAAGAGGCGGCAGACTTTGTTGCTAAAACCGGTGTAGATGCCTTGGCAATTGCCTGTGGCACTAGCCACGGCGCTTACAAATTTACCCGTCCGCCTACAGGCGATATTTTGGCAATTGACCGTATCAAAGCGATTCACGCACGTATTCCAGATACCCATTTGGTTATGCACGGTAGTTCTAGTGTGCCTCAGGATTGGCTGGCGATTATTAATGAGTACGGCGGTAAAATTCCTGAAACGTATGGCGTGCCGGTTGAGCAAATTGCCGAGGGTATTAAATACGGTGTGCGTAAAGTAAATATCGATACCGATTTGCGTTTGGCATCGACCGGTGCGATTCGTCGCTTCCTAGCGCAAAACCCAAGTGAATTTGATCCGCGCAAATATCTGCAAGAAACTATTAAAGAAATGAAGGCGATTTGCGTTGCTCGCTATGAAGCCTTCGGTACCGCGGGTAATGCCTCTAAGATTAAACCGATGAGTTTAGAAGCCATGTATATGGAATATGACTCAGGCCGTTTAAATCCAAAAATAAAGTAATACTTTTGGGTGTGGCCGTAAGGGAAAGACCTTGCGGCCGCACCCAAGCACTTCCTCTTAAAATTCCGCATTTATTCCATTCTGTATTTTATTAAATTAATAATTCCTCCTCATTTATAAATAAACCAGTAGATTTTTTCGGCCATTGTGTGCATTTAAAAAGCTGGCGAGTTGATAGAGTTCCAGGTGTCAATGGTAAATAAAATAACTAAAGTCTGGCTCGAAGAGCTTAAAGAGACTTGGCGAATACCTGAAGGTGACGTGGAAACAGGCGAGTGGATTTTTTGATTTGATTCGGTTTTCGGGATCATCGATGTGCGCTAAAACTGCTGGCCCGTTATAAGCATTTATCTTCGTGATGAAAAAATAATAGGTGGCCGTCTTTAATGCATTAAATTAAATGGCGATACCAATAAGTACTGGTAATAAAAAGTAGGTCGCGGTGTTATTTATGACTAAGAATGAAAAAAATAAACACCTCTACTCAATTTGTGGAGGTGTTTGGCTTCTGTGGTTGATATTCCTAGAATACATAACCTACTGATAGGGTGTATACGTAGGGGTCAATATCAACATTGACGTCAATTCTGTCTCCATTGCTGAGACTAATGGTGGCGTCTGTTTCAATATCAATTTTTCGTACGGACGCGTTTACCAGCCATTGCTTATTCACTTTGTAGTCGACACCGACTTGGACAGCAAGGCCAATTGAATCGTCCATTTTCATTTTAGTAGCGCCAAGCCCAGACTTTAATGAGTCACTGGGTTCCGCGTCAAAAAATACGGTGTAGTTAATACCGGCACCCAGGTAAGGCATAAATGCCGAACCGGTATCGACGTAGTACACCGCGCTTAAGGTTGGTGGTAGCTGTTTGCCTTCGCCAACGTCTAGCCCGGCTATATCCCCCGTACCGTTTACCTTATGTTTAAAGGGGGTTGCCGCAAGTAATTCTACTCCCCACTGTTTGCTTATCATGTACTGAATGTTTAGGCCTAGTTGTTCATTGTCGTCTACGTCGACACCGCTGTTGGCGCCGAGCGCCGCACCATTGTCGCCGTTAACACTAACAGCGGAGCTAGAGGCGTCAGGGGCGACCTGTGTTACCCCTGCGCGAACTATCCAATCTCCCGCTTCATAAGCTAGCGCGGAAAAGGACAGGCTCGCTCCCGTCAAAACACAGGCTGCTGCTTTTAACATTTTCATCACGGTTCTCCATTTTTCCAAATTGCTTTTCTCTTGTCTGCTTATTAGACGACTAATCTTGAGTTCAGAATTTGATTTACAACAAGAAAAGTGCGGTTTGTATTTTAATTCTGCGAGATATCTGGGTGGCGTTTGTTTGATTCCCGTGCATGCGAATTGTTGGTCACATTAGGTGACGGAGAAACCGCGCTGGCGAATTGGGTGCTTCATAAGCAGGGTAAACACCGGTGGCAGATTTTGAGCTCAGGTATTTACTTATAGCGTGATTGGCTGTTGAGGGCTGGACTTCTGCGCTTGCGGCTATTTCCGCTCTGAATACGTTTAAGGAAAAAGTGTGAAATCAGCGCGCTTACGCTATTAACTTGAATGGTTACACCTAATACATTGAGAGGTGTATGATGGAATTACTCGGTTTGGGTGTAAATCCGGCTTTTAAAATAAACATAATTGAGATCTGGAATAGGAGAACAGGGCATGAATAGCAGTGTTGAGATAGCAGATAGTACTGAACAGGCTTCAATTTTACAGCAGGCTTTTGATGCCCAGCGCAAGGCCTATCTAGCTGATCCGGTGCCGGATTATGCGCAGCGCAAGCAAGACCTGCTGACCCTGAAACGTATGATCAATGAAAACCGCGACGCGATTATTGCTGCAATATCAGAGGATTACGGCAATCGTTCGCGCCACGAAAGCTTGTTCGCTGAAATTATCACTGTTACTGACGGCATCAATGGCATTATCAAAAAGATGAAGGGCTGGATGAAGGTTCAGCGCCGTCACGTTGATCAGATGATGTTTCCCGGCGGTAAAAATAGAGTGATTCCCCAGCCGCTAGGTGTAGTTGGTCTCATCATTCCGTGGAATTTTCCTATCAATCTTAGTATGACTCAGATCACCGCAGCCTTTGCGGCGGGCAACCGCGCTATGGTGAAGATGTCTGAAAATTCTATTGCCCTGACTCGCTTGTTAACGTCGATAGTGCCGAATTATTTTCCGCCTGAGAAGTTAGTGTTCTTTGAGGAAACGGGACAAGTCGGGATTGAATTTTCGACACTGCCTTTTGATTTATTAGTGTTTACCGGCTCTGGTCAAACTGGCCGCGCGGTTATGGCGGCGGCCGCAAAGAATTTAACACCTGTGGTGCTGGAGCTAGGTGGTAAGGCGCCGGCCATTGTCGATCCAGATTATCCTTTGGAAAAAGCCGTAGACCGTATTCTATTTATTAAGCAGTTTAATGCGGGGCAAATCTGTACCAACGTTGATTATGTGTTTGTTCATCAATCTAAAATTGAAGAGTTTGTCAGCGCATCGCAGGCGTGGGTGAAAAAGCACTGTCCCGATATTAATAGCCAGGATTACACGTCTATTATTGATGGCCGTTCTTTGCAGCGACTGGAAGGCACCCTGGAAGATGCGCGCAGCAAAGGTGCACGGGTAATTAATTTACACGGCGAGCAGGGCAGCGATCCTGCCACGCGCAAAATGCCGCTGCATTTGATCCTCGATACCACCGCGGATATGAATATTCGCAGCCGAGAAACCTTTGGCCCCTTGTTGTTGGTGATGGGCTACGATCAGCCAAATGAGGTGATTGACTATATCAACGCCAATGATCGTCCCTTGGCGATTTATCCATTTACCAATAAGCGCGCTTTGCAAGATCAATATATTGAGCGCGTAATGTCCGGTGGTGTGACGGTTAACGATGCGCTTTTTCATGTTGCACAGCACGATATTCCCTTCGGCGGAGTTGGCCCAAGTGGCATGGGGCATTACCACGGCTATGAAGGGTTTGTGACGTTTTCGAAATTGCGGCCAATTTACTATCAGCCGTCGTTTTCGCCGATGACATTATTGCGCCCACCCTACGGTAAATTCGCGACATCGTTTTATAACTTTTTAGTGAAGTTTAAAAGCTGATCATCATCTGTGCTTATTGATTTGCATAGTCTTTGAGCCTGTGAATATCAAGTGAAATGCTAGAAGAGCTAAGGGTCTAGGTCCGAGTTTTTTCTATGTTTTGTGCAAGGCCCCTTCGTGGGGCCTTTATCAATGTGGGGAAAGTGCCGACCCTGTGTTTATGGAAAGCGCTGGGCGTGTGAGGGAGCGCGTTATTAATGGCCGGGATCCTGGCCAGTAGCGATTGAATTAAGCTTAACAAATCGTCATTAAAAGTGGTCGCTTAAGTGAGATATATAATCAACACTGGTGTACTATAGTGGCTGTTGATTGTTTGTAGAGCACTGGCTATGACCCGACGTAAATCTAAAATAATTGTCGGCGGTGTAGTGATATTACTCGCCGTTTTCGCCGCCATCTGGTTTTTTGTTATGCCTCCGCCGCCTGGGCCGGCGGTGACCCTTCCTGGTATTTCATATTCCGTTGCTGAGTCTGAAATTGGCGCGCTGTTGGATTACGACGAAGCAAAACAAGTCCTTGATCGCCATATTCCGGGGATCGCAGAGATTCGCCAAATTGCTGTGGCACGGCCTTTGACCTTGCTTGATATTCAGCCGTTTTATCCGGATATGATTACCGCCGAAAAGCTGGCGGCAATAGACGCTGAGTTGCTTGAGTTGAAAGGGTCAAGCGTGGTTGTTTACACCACGAGCTCCACCTTGGTTGGGGTCATACTCGATGACCCGGAAGCGCGGGCTATCGTCGATAAATATTTACCGGGTTTTTCCACCGAGCCGCGTATAGATCAGGGCCGCGGCTTTACGCTGGCATTCATGCAAAAGTTTGATTCCAAAACAATAACAGATGAAAAGCTGGCAGCGATCAATGCTGATTTTGAGGCGCTGGCTAAATCGAGGGCGGGATTGAAATGACGACTATTAAATTTACAGTCAATGGGCAAGCCCAGTCGCTCGAAATTGACCCAACGACACCGTTGCTGTGGACTCTGCGTGACCATTTGCAGATGACCGGCACAAAGTTTGGCTGTGGCATTGGCATGTGCGGTGCCTGCACCGTTCATTTGAATGGCAACGCTACCCGCTCATGTTTAATCCCCGTGCAGGCAGTGGACGGCGCTGACATTGCAACCATTGAGGGTTTGTCTGAATCTGGCGACCACATATTGCAAAGATTGTGGGTGGAGTTAAACGTGCCGCAATGCGGTTATTGCCAGTCTGGTGTCTTAATGGCGGCGGCCGATTTGCTCAAGCGCATACCCAATCCGAGCGATGAGGAGATTGATGCCAATATCTCTAATATTTGTCGCTGTGGCACCTACCCTCGTATTCGCGAAGGTATCCGCCGCGCAGCGCAGGAGATGGGGGCATGAGCCAGATGAAAATGTCGCGGAGAAAATTCCTAATCACGAGCGCTACGGTGGCGGGTGGGCTGTCACTGCAGCTGGTCCCAATTGATTCTATGGCGGCGTCCGAAAGCGGCAAAGCCGGTGGTAAGAGCGGCAGCGAACTGTCGCCGTGGTTGACCATTCACGCAGATGACACGGTCATTGTCACCGTACCAACACCGGAAATTGGCAATGGTGCATCTACCCAGCAGGCCATGAATATTGCCGAAGAGCTTGAGTGTGACTGGCAATATGTCAAAGTCGAGTTTGCCTCTTTTAGCCGCGAGTATAAGCAACCTGGCAGTTACGCGGTTGGTCTGCAGCCGTTTTTCGGTGGCCACAGTACCGATCATGATCGTATGCCTTACACGATGCAGTTGGGTGCCAGTGCACGGGAGCGACTTAAGCTGGCGGCGGCTAAGCGTTGGGATGTGCCGATAGCGGAAATTGAAGCCCGCAACAGTGTCCTTACTCACCTGCCCAGTGGTCGTAAATTGCGTTTTGGTGAAGTGGCAGCGGAAGCTGGGAGTGTAGAACTTGAGGCGGAACCTTCCTTAAAGCCACAGAGTGAATGGAGGCTGCTGGGTAAGACCAAGCCCCATAAAGTACAGCTGCCCAAGGTGGTTAATGGCAGTGCCGAATACGGTGTAGACGTCACGCGGCCGGGGATGGTCTATGCGGCTTTGCGGCAATCTCCGGTGCACGGCGGCCTACTAAAAAGCCATGATCCTGAAGCCGTGCTGTCTATGCCGGGTGTTCGCGCGGTCGTGGTGATTGACCCTTCCGCAACCCCAGGTTCACCGGTTGACGCGAGTCCTACCTTTGGTTTTGAAGGGTCAGAGTGTCGCAGTGGTGTGGCGGTAATTGCAGACCATTACTGGCAGGCGAAGAAGGCCTTAGATGCGCTACCGATGGAGTGGGATGATGGCCTCGGCGCGTTTTGGAGCTCCGACGAGAAAATCCATGAGCGTCAGGATCGGGTTCTCGAGCGCTGGGCTGGCGTGCCGTTGACTAAGTCGGGGAATGTCGCTGCGGTAAAGACGGCGAAAACCGTAGAGGCGACCTACCGAACTCCGTTCTGCGAACATGCAACCATGGAGCCGCTTAATGGCACTGCCTTGTATACCAAAGACAGCCTGGAGCTGTGGCATTCAACACAGGATATGCAGCAGGCATTTTGGGTTGCGGTTGACGAGTCTGGTATACATCCAGATCACGTAACTATCCATCAAACCATGGTTGGCGGCGGATTTGGTCGCCGCGTTATCGGCGACGATGTCCGCGCCGTGGTCGCTGTTGCGCGTCAGTATCCCGACGTGCCGGTTAAGGTTATTTGGTCGAGGGAAGAAACAACCCAGCAGGGCGCATACCGAACTCAGCTCGCTGCGCGTTTCCGGGCTGGGCTCAATGAGCAAGGGATGCCCGAATCTTTGGAAGGCGAGACCTGCTTTAGCGGTATGGCCTTGAATCTCGGCTTTACCGATATGGCGTATGCGTTTAGCGGCGCGATACCCAATGTGCGTCTTGCGGCCAGCAATTTGCCTATGCATATCGCGACTGGCGCTTATCGCGCTCCTTGTTACAACGCCCATGCTTTTACCGTCGAAACGTTTATTGATGAATGTGCGGTGGCTGGCGGTATTGATCCGCTAGAGTATCGCCTGAAATTATTGGCAGATTGGGACCCCGCTTGGTCACATTGCCTAAAGTTGGCGGCGGAGCGAGCTGGTTGGGGCAAGCCTTTGCCGAAAGGGCAGGGGCGCGGCATCGCCATTAGCAATTGGCCTCATTCAGGAGAAAAGCAGGCTGGTGCCACGGTGTGTGCGGTCGCTCATGTCGAGGTTAGCCAAGAGGGCAAGCTGACCGTGCATAGCATTGATTTTACCTTTGACTGCGGTCGTACCGTCAATTTGGATGCCGTGCTTGCCCAGCTGGAGGGAGGAATTATTTTCGGGCTCAACATGTCTCTCAATGAAGGATTAACCATCGTGGATGGCGCCGTAGTCGAGAGCAATTTTGACCGCTACCCCATGCTCAAGATGGCAGATATCCCCGAAATTAATATTCATCTAGAGGCATTATCTGGCCATGATCGCTTTGCCATCATAGGCGAGGCACCAGTCGGGCCTATCGGGCCAGCTATTGGCAATGCAATCTATCAAGCGATTGGTAAGCGAGTGCGCAGCACGCCGTTTCGCAAGCAGGATCTGAGCTGGTCATAAGGGGCTTGCCATAGCGTGGGCCGGCGCGACGTCGGCCCCTCCACTTTAGAATACTCTCCGAAACCCACCGCCCTTCGGCGCGGTGGTCTTTGTGCGTTGCTATACGCTGAAAAAGATCTGTTCTTATCAGGTTTCTGTAGATATTGATTGCGAAGTCAATTTTGGGGGTGTTGCTGTGGAAAAACACCGCAAACCCGACTCAGGGCTGTAAATAGGGGGATGTATGAGAGTTCTATTGATGGCATTGCTGGCTAGTTGGTTTGGGGTGTCGGCACAGGCAGAAAACCAAAACGTATTAACAGTGAAAGACATGGTTGAGTTGACCCGCTATGAGCAAGTGGGAGCGGGTAGAGACACGGTATTGCGCGGCATGAGCATTACTAAGCGCATTCCGAGGGGCTGGGTCGACGACTTCAGCGAGCGCTATCTCCGCACCATTGTTGATGACGACGGTGTAACGCGCCACCAGGTGTTACTAGAAATGCAATACGTTGGCGGCTGGCGCTACTATCGGGCGGCGACCCTGGCTGATGGCCAGCAACTGCGTTTCAAGGCCGAAGAACGCAAGTTTTCCCGTTGCTCCAGCGCCTTTCTTAAGTGCGATCAGCGCGAAATTGTTACCGCGGATTTAAGTCGTGAACAATTAAAAGAGGCGATGAATAAAGGCTTAGTGGTGTACTTCGAAGCCAAGAAACCTGGGCGCGATACGGTAGCTCGGTTTCCCGCGGCTTATGTTTTAGCCTATCTGATTAAGTTAGATGGTGACGACTCGGTCTTGCCGGCCGGCGATGGCGTGGAAACATCCAACATAGTCGCCGTAAATGCTAGTCGATAATACAGCACACAGCTATTCGATGTGCTCTGTCGAATAACTGTGTTGCGTCCTACCGCGTAAAATTTCTGCTGAAGATCGTGTTGCCTACGGCAAGTTCGCGCCAGAAGCAGCGCCCTTGTCGATGCTTTAGGGCTTCTAGCGTAGGTAAAAAATTGTAGAGTCTGTGCTTTATCATCCACAGTTCGAAGCGCTGCAGTTCGAGCTTCAGGAAATCCACGAATATCGACACTCGCTAGCATTAGCGTGCGCTCGTCCCAAATGTCTTGTGATAATAAGGTTATTTTATTTCGACAATAAAGTAGCAGCAATTGTAGTGGCGGCTCAGCTTGAGTGTGGTAGTACGTTTTGCAATTCAGATTTTAAGGTTTAAGAAAGTACCTCGCGACGAAATCGCGAGCGATCCATATTTTTACTAAATAAAAAATGTGTCCGGAGAAAATATTTTTAGTAATTAAATAACATTTTTAATGCGATCTTTAGCCTCATAAAATTTGTGGTGTCTAAGGACAGGCCTCAAATTTTGCGAGTATTTGTTAATTTTTAAGGCCTCTGAGACCTGTTTTTTCATGATTTTTTACTGCGCTAAAGCGAAGCTTTGGTCAGTACAATTACTAGCTATAGGTGATTCTTGGAAAGCATATACTCAAATTCCACAGGATTTTATATTAAAGAGTATGTAGAAATGACTATTCAACGAAACTACCTATATGGATTACTGGTTGCCACGCTGACATGGTCGGGTAGCTTATTCGCTCAAACAAGCATACCTTTTGATGTCACGATTACCATCGAAGACAGTTGTGAACTGACTACTCCGGCCACGGACATGGGCTTTGGTACCGTTCAGTTGCTCAACACTAATTACACGGCGACGTCGACGGTGTCTGTTACGTGTACCGACGATGCAGCTTACGACTTAGAGCTGGATCAAGGCGGCAACGATGATGGCACGACTCGTCGCATGGCCGACGCTGGGGTTACTAACTTTGTTAGTTACCGCCTTTACAGTGATGATGGGCACAGTACATTGTGGGGCGATGGTGCCACCTTTGGCAGTGTAAACGCGGGCACCGGTACAGGCATTGAGCAGGATATAACAGTGTATGGGCGCGTTGAGTCAGGTGACAACGCTACTACGCCACCCGCTGGTGCTTATTCTGATACAGTGACGGTTAGCGTTACATTCTAAAAAATTGTTGTGGCCCCTACTTTATGCGCCGTTTACTGTCTGCCTTATGGTCCTCGTTGCGGCTACATCACTTCTTAGGGCTGTTTCTGGCTCTGACAATTCTTCCAGCATTTGCTGCCGGTTTAGGCGTTGCGCCCACGTTATTGGAGTTTGCACCCAATGAGGTGGCTAAGGGTTTGACCCTGCGCAATACCGGCACCACCGCGCTCCGCGCACAGGTGCGTATTTTTATGTGGCAACAGCAGGATGGAAAAGAGGTGCTTACCCCTTCTACTGCACTGGTAGCCAGTCCGCCATTTTTAAATATCGCTCCGGGCGGTAAACAGGTGTTGCGGGTTATTCAGCGCGGCGACGCAGGCTTAGGCGCGGTTTCAGGTGAGCGCAGTTTCCGTATTTTAATAGATGAATTACCTGCGGCGTCAGTCGATGATTTGGGTGTCGGCGGTAAACTCGGCGCGCAGCCAGGGCTTAATTTTTTACTGCGTTTTTCTGTTCCAGCATTTATAGAATCCCCTTTTGGTGAGACTGCCGCCAAACTTAATTTGCGCTTGCAAAATACCGAGGCGGGCGTGAAATTAACGACGGAAAATACCGGTAGCGGCCGCGCCCAGATTACGAACCTCGCGTTATTGAGCAGCGAAGGTCGCGTTGTCTATGAACATAAAGGCCTAGTAGGATACTTACTGGCGGGGAGTTCGCGGATTTGGACTTTTAATTTGCCCAGTAGCGCGGCAACAGCGACGGAAATAAGGATGCAGGTCAATGGTCAGCCCACGCGGCACCCTCTGGCGCCAGCTGACCTTACTGATTAGCTGTGCGTTAGCATCGGTTTGGGCTAACGCTGACTTTCCTTCTGTCGCGACTCCCGAGTCGACAACTAATGGCAGTATTATGCTTCTTGATGGCCCCGTTATGCCGGGTAGCCAAGAGTCACTTTATCTTGAAGTGTTTCTCAATATGGTGCCCACCAGATATATCCTGCAGGTGATGTCACACAATGGCGCGTTTTATGTAGAACCCCTGCACCTCGTCGCAATTGGGATAGTCTTGACCAATCCGTCGGATGACCAGTATCTAGCGTTAGACGCTATCCCCGATCTTACATACCGCTACGACGTACTTCAGCAGCAATTGCACCTGACGGCTGCGCCGCATCTACTCAGTATGAGCGTGCAAGCTTATCGCAGAGATAGCAATCGCACCCCTCATGCACAGGCTAGTCTCGGCGCTTTATTCAATTACGATATGTACACGACGGTAGATGAGCGGGGGGAGTACGATCTCGCGGCAAGCACTGCAATGCGCGCCTTTGTCGATAATCAGGTCGTTGAAACTACCGGTTTATTAAGGACAAACAGTCGAGATGGCGATGACGATTACACTCGTCTAGATACTCACTGGACCTGGTCGTCGCAGGACGATCTACTCACTGTCACCGCGGGGGACTTTATTAGTGGCGGCTTGTCGTGGAGCCGTGCGACGCGACTAGGTGGCTTGCAATTGCGGCGTAATTTTTCCCTCCAGCCAGATTTAGTTGTTCAGCCGCTGCCCGCATTTTTCGGCGAAGCGGCGCTGCCATCGCAAGTCGAGCTTTATGTAGAGGGGCTGCGCCAATACAGCGGGGAGGTTTTACCAGGCGCTTATCGCATTGATAGCGCGCCAACGATTAGCGGTTTGAGCCAAGCGCAAATGGTGCTAACCGATGCCCTTGGCCGCACTACGGTGCAGGACTTTTCTTTTTACAGTTCCCCTCGCTTATTGCAGCGCGGCCTCAGTGATTTTTCTTTGGAGGCGGGTAGTGTTCGCCAGCTATATGGTACGGACTCGTTTAGTTATCGCGATCACCCAGTTGCAAGTAGCAGCGTGCGTTATGGTCTCAGCGATACCCTCACGCTAGAAACACACGGGGAAGCTGATGAGCAGCTCGTGGCTGGTGGTCTTGGGGCCTTATTTACCTTGGGTGAAGCGGGCCTGTTTAGCGGCGCATTGGCGCGCAGTGTGGGCCACCAGGCTGACGGCTGGCAGCGTACCTTGGGATATAATTGGAGTCGTCTCGGTGTCACCGTCGATTACAGTTTGCAACGCAGCTTTGGCAGTTACCGCGATATTGCCTCTAATGACGGCCGCCCACCGCCCCAGCGTACCGAACGATTGTTACTCGGGGTAGGTTCCAGTGCTAGTGGTCGAGTATCGCTAAACTACAGCCGCCTAGATACCTTGGAAGAAGGACGTTTTAGAAGTATTGGCGCAAGCTACAGCCGCCGCCTTTTGGGAGGCGTCACACTGTTTGTTAACGCGGCGCGCGAGCTCGACAACGGCGAAAGTTACAGCCTGTATGCCGGCCTGTCAGTGTCGCTCGGTGGTCGCGTCAATGGCGGTGTTTCTGCCAGCCACAATCGCGATGGCGCCAAGCAACAGGCTGCCTATCTCCGTCGCGGGGTGTCTGCCGACGGCGGTACTGGTTGGGGCTTGCAAATGCAACGTACAGGTGAGGTTGATTACGTCCAAGCAGATGCACTTTACCGAGGTGATTACGCTCAGGTTGGCGGTGGGTTTCGCTCGTTACCCAGTGGTGATTCAGCCTTCGGTGACCTAAGTGGCTCATTCATTTGGATGGCCGACGCGCCGCAAAGTATTTTCCCCGCCCGTGAGGTCAGCGACAGTTTTGCATTGGTCTCCACTAACGGCATTGCCGACGTGCCAGTAAATTTAGAAAATCGCCCAATTGGTCGCACTAATAAACAGGGTTATTATTTGTTGACGGGTTTGGGTGCATACCGTGGCAATCAGGTCTCCATAGATCCCTTGCAATTGCCAAGTAACATTCAATTCGACAAGCAATCTGTACTAGCAGTGCCAGCAGAGCGAGCGGGGCTGCGGGTTGATTTCGGTATGCGCCGAGTACGTGCCGTCTTACTCACCCTTCATAATAGCGATGGCCAAGTAATTCCTCTTGGCAGCCGTTTGCTGCAGGACGGAAACACCCTCGCGATTGTGGGGCACGATGGCCAAGCATATGTGGAGGTTTTGCCCACGCACAACCCTGTTATCGTAGAGCTGCAAGGGGGTGACAGTTGTGTTGTAGACATAATCATGCCGAAGCAAATAGATGGTATTTCCGCCATTGGACCATTGATCTGTCGAGAGCAACCATGACGACGCGTTACTTAAGCAAAGTGTTGCTAACAATGCTTTTAGCTATGCCGGCAGCTGCTCAGGCATCAACGAGCTGCACTGCGAGCATGACTAATGTTAGCTTTGGTGCCAGTGACCCATTCACTGGTTGGGGCGGTGTGACGGCGACTCTCAATTACCAATGCAATACCGGCGGCTTAGCTTTGCTCGCAACGGCGCGGGTAAGGCTCTGTTTCAGTATTGGGGTTGGCGCTCAAGGCTCAGGGGTTACCATCGTGCCAAGACGAATGACCAGTGGGGGCAACGAGCTGCAGTTCAATCTCTATCGGGATTCCGCGCGCACAGTGGTTTGGCCTAATACCATATCGGGGATGGATAAATACGAGGTTGATCTGCAGTATTCGGTACCGGTATTGGGCGGTTCTGGAAGTGGCAGCATTACTGTTTATGGTGACATCATTTCTGCTCAAAACACAGCTATCCCAGGGAGTTACAGTAACAACTTTTCGAATGTTGTTGATGCACTCATGTCCTTTCGAGCCAATGAGGCGGTGGTCGGTACGCCATTATGGCCTACTAGCTGCACTAGTGGTGGTACATTTAGCGGGACTGGCAGTTTTCCCTTCGTCGCTAGCGCCACCGTCGAGGCGAGCTGCAATCCGGTGTTTTCTGTTCAAAACATAAGCTTTGGCACCCAAGGCGTTCTCAGCGCCAATATAGACACCACGGCTATTGTCGCGCCGCAATGCACCAACACCACCCCGTATCAGATCGGGCTAGACAACGGCCAGAATGCGAGCGGTAGCACCCGTCGTATGCACAATGGCGCCGGCAAATATGTAAGCTATGAGTTATATCGAGATGTCGCTCGAAGCCAGCGCTGGGGTGATACCCTCAACAGCGACACGCTTGCCGATACCGGCACGGGTAGTGCCCAGGCGCAAAGTATTTATGCTCGCACAGCACCACAGATCACACCGTCTCAAGGTAGCTATAGCGATACGGTAACCGTGACGATTTATTATTAAAAACACTACCGCAAAGGCGTCTCAAGGTAGTTCAGAAAATGCTCTAGCTTGCTGATATGTAGCGCTGACTCGCTGCTACGAACGAGTGGGTGCGGACTGCGATGCTGCATGTCCCTAATCGCCGAGAGGCTACAAAATTATAATATTTGGTGCTGCTGATCGTGTTTGCCTCTGACAGTTTTCAAGGTTGGAAAAGTATACGCGCGCTCCAATAGCTAGACGTAAGTTTAAACTCGTCACTGTGCAGCCATTGATCAAGGGCTTAGCCAGCGCAGGGTGTTCCCGGAAATTTCTGCGCGCTGATGCCCTGCCGGGCTTAGAGACAGCCAATCCATTTTAGTGACGGTCGCGCTAATAATGGCCAAATGATGAGTGTTGCTCGGCTCCCTATGCAATTCCGTGTCCAGCGTGTCGCCTGGCGCGAGGGGAGAGAGATAGTCTTGTCGGGCCGGGCTTTGCTTAACTTGTTGCCATGCGGCATCGACATCGGGGCCCCTTCTTGAAATTTTAGCTTGAGCGCTTACCCGCAACTGCCAGTTCAGCGAACTACTCCAAAATACCAGTTGAATCTGAGCGGATGTCTGTAATTGCTTAACTTTCGGACTGCGGGAATCTGTATAAATCTGTAAAGTCTGAGTGTCGCTGCAAACCTTTCTTAGCACTACACTGCGCGCTTGAGGTAAGCCTTCACTGTCAACGCTGGCAAGTACCGGCGTGCGCCATGGATGTTCTCGATCTGCTTGTGCCCGTGAGAGCTCAGACCAGATTGTATTTGCTAATGTTGCTAGATCCATAAAAATCGCTCGTCGGGAAATACAAATTTAGGGCGGATAATAATCATTAAATCTCCTCGGCTAATGTAACATTGGCAAAGAGCAGCGCGAGCAGCTAAATCTCAAGCGCAGTAAATAGTTGAAAATAAAATTAATGAGATACTGTTTTCCAAGGAGTTATCGGTATGGGTTTACCAGGTCATTTCAATGTATGGGTCATTGATCATTATCTAAAAGATAAGCTCGATGGGTCGGAATTGCGTTGGGAATCTCGTCCCGTGGCGGCCTTAAAACAAGGGCAAGTATTGATCAAAAGCTGTTTGCTGTCATTGGATGCCTCCAACCTATTATGGCTTAGCGAAAAAGAAGACTATCTCCCGCAGCTACAAATTGGCGATTTAATGCGCGGCAATATTATTGGCCGTGTTGAAGCCTCTGCTCATCCTGAGTTTAAAGAGGGCGAATATATTCTTAGCCTGCAGTCTTGGGCGGATTATCTAGTGATCGATGGTGAGGCCTTACAGAGTGATAAAATCACGCTAAAGTTTCAGCCCCACCCGGACGTGCCGTTAGATGCTTATCTCGGCACGCTGGGAATTACTGGCTGGTCGGCCTATATCGGGATGATGGAAATTGGACGTCTTAAAGCGGGCGACAAGGTGCTCATCAGTGGCGCTGCAGGCGCGACTGGCATCATGGCCGCGCAAATTGCCAAAGCAGCCGGCGCCATAGTTTACGGCTTGGCCGGCGGTGCAGATAAATGCCAATTCCTGGAAGAGAAGATCAAACTGGATGGCACCATCGACTACAAGGCCGTGACAAATTTACAGCACGCCGTAGCGGAACTGATGCCGGATGGCGTCCAAGTATTTTTTGATAATGTGGGTGGCGAAATTCTCGACGCGGTATTGCCGAATATGGCGATAAATGGACGAATCGTCGCCTCCGGCAGCGTTTCTCAGTATGGAAAGTCAGAGCAGTACGGCGTTAAAAACTTCCCGCTAATTACCTCTAAGCGTCTGCGTATGGAAGGGTTTTTAATACTGGATTATTTGCATCAAATAAATGACGTATTAGCGACCATGGAAAAGTGGCTCCTGGATGGAAAACTGATTAACAAGAACCATATTATCCATGGTTTGGAAAATGCCCCCGATGGACTGGCGAAACTAATGAGCGGCGGAAATATCGGCAAGCTAGTGGTGTATGTGGAATAGCTGGGGGTGTTGGCTGTTACGCATTTGGCCTGGGGGTGGGTTTGAGTATTTCTCTATTTTTTGATGCATTATTGTAGATCATTGATCTATTTTATCTGTTTTGATAGATCGGTTTCCTGTTTGTGCTGTTGATGTGTGATATGTAATGACATATTATTGGTTTAAATATATCTATTAAAGTAGATCATAATGAGTGCCGTCATTGACATTTCTAAGTCGCTAAAACAAGCCCGAGAAGCCAAGGGGCTGAGTCAGCGCACACTGGCTGATTTATCTGGTGTACCTCAGAGTCATATCTCCAAGATTGAGTCCGGTGGCGTGGATTTGCGCATCTCCAGTTTGGTTGAAATTGCTCGTGCCTTGGACATGGAGTTGAAGCTGGTACCGCGAAAAGGACTTTCGGCGGTGAATTCCATCATTCGGAGCACGCAAGCAAAGGCCCAATCAAAGTCGATGTTAGACGTGATGGCGAAGTTGCAGCGAGCAGCGGATCAATTGAATACAGCGCTTGCCGGCGATAGGGACGTTGCTCAATTGCGGAGTCGTATCAATGACTTGTCGCGAATATCTCTACCTCCTGAAAGTGAGGGCAAGCTCAAGGAGCTAGCTAAGCAGCTAGCTAAGCAGTTGCAGAAACTGATCACTGGAAAGACAGAAGTGTCGTCCCTTCAGGCAGTACTTGAGGAAGTGAATAGGCTGCGTAACGCAGCGGTGCATCAGCGGGACTCAGAGCTAGAAGGTCGTCGGCGTTCGGCCTATTCGCTTGATGGAGATGATGATGCCTAAGGTGTCTGTCCTGGACGTATTTCTTTATGGTGAGCCTATCGGCACCCTTACTGGGGTCGATGGTGACAGGAATCTGCTTGCCTTTAATGAGGAATATATCGCTGACGCGGGTCGACCGACCCTAAGCCTTGGCTTCAAGGATCACTACGGTGAGTTGCTCACTGACTTCAGGCCGTATCAAACCCGCCTCATGCCTTTTTTCTCTAACCTGCTGCCAGAAGAGCGGATGCGGGACTACCTTGCTGAACGTGCTGGAGTGAATCCTGAGCGCGAGTTTTTTTTGCTTTGGGCTTTGGGGCGGGATCTCCCTGGAGCAGTAACGGTACGCCCAGCTGATGGAGAAGACTGGCCGCCTGAAGTGTCAGACCCTGTTGATGAGGCCGAAAAGCAGGCGCGGGAAGAAAAATTACTGCGCTTTTCGTTGGCAGGAGTGCAGTTGAAGTTTTCGGCGTTGCAGGGAGCCAGTGGTGGCCTCACTATTCCGGCAAAGGGGGTGGGTGGATCATGGATCGTCAAACTACCGTCTGACAAGTATCTGGGCGTACCCGAAAACGAGTATTCAATGATGACCCTGGCCCGCATGCTGGGGATGAATGTGCCAGCTGTCGATCTTGTTGATATAGATGAGATTGGCGGCCTGCCAAAAGACGTTTCAGCGCTGCCAGGTAAGGCTTTCGTGATTGAGCGTTTTGATCGCTTGAGTGATGGCAGTGCGGTTCATACGGAAGACTTCGCGCAAATCTTCGGTGTTTACCCACGAGACAAATATAAAAAAGCGAGCGCTGCCAATATCGCGAACGTTATTGCTATTGAAAGTGACCAGGATGACATGCGTGAGTTTATCCGGCGTCTCACCTTTAATACCCTGATCGGCAACGCCGACATGCACCTGAAAAATTGGTCGATGTATTACCCTGACCGGAGAGTAGCTAGACTAGCGCCAGCCTATGACTTCCTCTCGACCATCCCTTATATTCCCGACAACGAAACGGCGTTGAAATGCAGTCGCACGCGCCGGTTCGATGAGTTCAACGAGGCAGAGTTGATTCATTTGGCAGGGCGCGCAGGCATACCGAAAACGCTAGTACTCGACGTAGCTAAAGAAACGACCGAGCTATTTCATCAGCATTGGCAGGCAGAAAAAAATCACCTTCCAATTTATCGAGATGCTGTGGTGAAAATTGATCGACATTTGGCTGTAGTGCCTTTTGCAGTAAATCTCAATAGCTAGTAGGTAATTGGGGTGAGCTGCTATATTCCACATCTCGCAATCGCGAATTCAATATTTTATGGATGAGGTGTTGGTATGGAGTGGCTGTTCCTTTTCGTCGTGGTTATTGTAGTCGCAATTCTCGTTTTGAAAGCCAAACTGCCCGCTAAAGCGAATACTGGCGACACAGCTACTGTCGATGAATTTCCTTACCAGCAGGCCGGTCCACTCTTTACCCCAGCAGAACGCTCATTTTTGGGAGTGCTAGATCAGGCTGTTGCTGGCCGCGCTCGTGTTTTTGGTAAAGTTCGTGTTGGTGATGTATTAAGCCCTCGAAAAGGATTGCAGCGAGGAGCGTCCAGCACCGCTCGAAACAAAATTGATCGAAAGCACTTTGATTTCGTCCTTTGCGATCCAAGTGATCTATCCGTTATATGCGTAATTGAACTGGATGATAAATCGCATCAGATTAAGTCCCGCCAAGAGCGTGATGACTTGTTACTTGGAGCTTGTAAGGCTGCTGGAATACCGATGCTTCAAGTGCCGGCAAAATCTGCCTACACAATATCTGACGTAGCTGAGTTGTTGTCTGGTTTTCTGCTTGCGCCAGAAAAAGGTGCAGCCGAATCGACGATACAGCCCCAGGTGGTGAATTTAGACGATTCTCGTAACTGCCCAAAGTGTTCTTCGAGCTTAGTTAAACGAACTGTTAAAAAGGGTGAGCATGCGGGGAAGAAAATCTTGGCTTGCTCCACGTACCCTGCGTGCAGATATTACTCGCCTATGCCAGAGGGTGATAAACCTAAGTTGGCGGAGGAGGCTGCTACGAGCACTGTCTCGTAGGGGTTGGTGGTAGATAGATGATGTTAAACAGGAAAGTATTGGTGCAGAGACAGTTTGTAACCCTTAGGCTAATGTATTGATATTTAATGTTTTTATTCGGTTGTAAAAATCAATGTACCCCTAAAAGGTAGCCCTTTTGGTGGGGCTAAGGCGGGTTTAATCTGTATTTTGTTGGTACAGATGCCGCTGAAATCCGAAGAAAGTGTCTTTGATCACCCTTGGCGAGCCTAGCTCTGACGCAGCATCGCTGATCGTGTTGTAGCGAATTTTCACTAGGCCGCTCATATTCTTGCTCGAAAGCTGCTGCACGCCATCTTCAATATACTTATCCAGCACGAAGTTGATGAAGGCTTGCTGTTTGTAGTCGGCAAAGGCGTGGTTAATGGCAGGCTTTGCTAATTTCACTCTGTCGGCGCGGGTCTGGGTTTCGGCGGCATAGGCCACGTAAGCCAATACGTCGTAGACATCGCTGTCTTTGGCGTCGATCAATTCCTTCATGCTTTCCAGTTTTTCTTCGTCGTAACCGGCTTCGGCTAAGTCACCGAGCAGCTTCTCGCGAGTTGTTGGGTCGCTCCAAATTGCGCGTAGCTGGTCTTCGTCTTGAAAGAAGCGCGGTAGGTCGTCGAACATGCGCTCAACGAACTCGCGGGCGGTAATTGGCTTGCCCTCGCTGCTCCAGTACATCACCGAGGAGATGTGTTTGATCTGTCGAGCTTTACCGTCAGACAGGGTGATTTCAATCTTATTCTCACATTGGCAGGGCCGTTCACCGCAGTCGGGGCAGGGTTCTGCTGGTGGCTTTTCGCATATGCAGGGTTTTTGTGAGCAAATTGAACAGGTTTTCGCGCCTGCTTTCTCGCAGTTACAGGGTGACTCACCGCACTTAGCGCAGACTTCCCCTTCTATTGGTTCGCCATCCCACTCGGGGTCGGCAAAGTTATAGTGGGCTTTTACAAAGTCGAAAACGGTGAAGTAGTCTTTGCCTTCATAGGTGCGGGTACCGCGTCCGATGATCTGTTTGAACTCGATCATATTATTGCAGGGCCGCATCAGCACAATATTGCGCACATTGCGGGCGTCTACGCCGGTAGACAGCTTGCGTGAGGTGGTGAGAATCGTGGGGATGGTTTTCTCGTTGTCCTGAAAAATCTTCAGGTCGTTCTCGCCAGCCGCGCCGTCATTGGCGGTTACCCGCACGCTGTAGTTGGGGTTCGTCGTCCAGCCCTTCTGCACGGCGTATTGATTTATATAGTCCCGCACCATACCGGCGTGAACTTGGGTGGCGCAGAAGACGATGGTCTTTTCCTTGCTGCCGATCCTGTCCATCCAATAGTGAACCCGGCGCTTTTCACGTTCGGGAATGGTGATGGTGCGATTGAAGTCGCCTTCCTTGTAAACCTTGCCCGCCTCGGGCTCCCCTTTAATCACCACACCGTCGCCGGGGGTATAAACATACTCGTCCATGGTGCCGACGATGGGCAGCACTTTAAACGGGGTGAGAAAGCCGTCGTTAATACCTTCTTTTAAGGTGTAGCTATACACCGGATCGCCAAAGTAGGCATAGGTGTCGGCGTTGTCGGTGCGCTTTGGTGTGGCGGTTAGGCCCAATTGCACTGCATGAGAGAAGTGAGTGAGGATTTCTCGCCAGCTACTTTCGTCGTTCGCGCCGCCCCGGTGGCATTCATCGACAATAATGAGATCGAAGAAGTCGGCGGGGTAGTCACCAAAATAGGGTGTTGGCTTGCCGTTATCGTCTTCGCCGCCGCTCATAAAGGTTTGAAATATTGTAAAAAACACGCTCGCATTTTTAGGCGCCGCGCCTTTTTTTCTAATTTCGTCGGGGCTAATCCGTACAATCGCATCTTCACCAAATGGCCCAAAGTCGTTAAAGGCTTGGTTGGCCAATACATTGCGGTCGGCTAAAAACAGAATGCGCGGGCGACGGCTGGCTTCGTCGGGCGTCTTCTGAGCGCTGACCGTCCAGCGGCTATTAAACAACTTCCACGCGGTTTGAAAGGCAATGCAGGTTTTGCCGGTGCCGGTGGCGAGGGTTAGTAAGATGCGCTGCTGGCCCTGAGCGATGGCATCCAAGGTGTTGTTGATAGCATTTTCTTGATAGTAGCGGGGTGACCAATCGCCTTTGCGCTCAAAGGGTATTTGCGCAAAGCGCTGGCGCCATATTGCCGCAAAGTCTGGCTCGGCTTGGTCAAAGCTCAAGGCCCACAAAGCCTCAGGGCTTAAGTAATCGCTCACTAAGGTCTCGTGGCCGGTGAGCATATCCATCATGTAAATGTCATGGCCGTTGCTGGCGTAGGCAATGCGGCATTGCAGACGTTGGGCGTAGTCTTTGGCTTGACGAACGCCCTCGCTGTAACTCAGGCTTTCTTTTTTGGCTTCAATGACCGCGAGCTTGCGGCCGCGATAGACCAGTACATAATCACTAGAAACACTGCTGCCACGCTTGCCGCCACTCATAATGCGACCGGGAGCAATGACCTCGCGGCGAATAAAGCTGTCGTCCACCACGCCCCAGCCTATAGCGGCTAGTTTCGGGTCGATCAGTTCGGCGCGGGTATCGGCTTCATTTCTGCTCATAAAACGTCCAGTGTCATCTCGTCTTGACCTCATTGCTGGGCTTTTGAGTCAAGAGCGAGTCAAGAAAGTAATTGTGCGCTAACTATTTGATATTTATTAAGTAAATTTTTCTTCGCTACCGTATATGTGGTTTTCTAAGGTTTTGAATCAAGAAATATCACCCTCATTCCATGCTATTAAGCATATGCATCACCAGCCGAATTAGCACCTCTTTTTGAGCGGGAGCCGACTCGGCAATTAAAAGGGTGAGCGCGGCTAGGCCCACATCATTAATAATGACCTCACCTTTGGTGTTGTAGAGGTGATTATTGCGGTGCAGAAAGTCCACAAACAAGTAGGCGCCGCTGCGCTTATTGCCGTCGCTGAAGGGGTGATTCTTCACCACAAAATACAACAGGTGGGCGGCCTTGCTCTCTATAGTGGGGTAAGCAGGCTCACCAAAAACAGTTTGGTCGAGGTTGCCGAGAATCGACGCCAGCCCATCGTCGCGCAGGCGGGCGAATAGCTCGGTGGCTTCGCCGCGTGTAATTAGGGTTTGCTTCAAGGTGGTTAACGCAGCCATGGCTTCGTTGGCACTGGGCAGGGTGCCACCAGTGGCTCCCTTTGGCTCGGCTAACAAACCCTCGTCGTATTGCTGTAGCCACAAAAAGGTTTGGGTGTAGCGGCTAACAATGTCGACCAAGCCGCTGCCTGCCTCGGCAGAGAGCGCGGGTGACTTGGCGGTTTTCTGGATCAGCGCCAAGGCCTGTTGCAACTCTTCGGCATTTTGCTCAAAGCGCTGGCGATTGAGGGTGTAGCCCTTGGTCAAATGCTCGCGGAGTGTGCGAGTGGCCCAAATCCGGAATTGGGTGGCGCGCTTGGAATTTACGCGATACCCAATGGCGATCACGGCGTCCAGGTTATAGTGTTTGGTTTTATAGGTTTTTCCGTCAGCGGCAGTATGTTCCAAAATGGAACATGCTGAATCCTTGTCTAATTCATTGCTTTTAAAAATATTGCCAAGGTGCTTGGTAACAGCTGGGCGCTGGGTGCCAAAGATTTCGGCAATTTGCGCTTGGCTCAACCACAGCGTTTCCTGCTGGCTATCTAGCCGCACCTCAACCTCATGGCCGTCTTGCTGATAAATCAGTATTTCATTATGCATCATCACATTCCTTTGCAATGTTCATATTAGGCAGCCTGTCCGTCGGTGGCGGCTTTAGTCGCGCTCGCGCTTAACTGGCCAGTGAAGGCTTTGTGGAGTAGGGATTTTTTGAGTTCTTCTAGATTGGAAATTTTTGACTCATAAATACTTATTAAATCAGTTGTGAGTTTATGGATATTGCTGAATTGGCCGACGGTTTCAGCTTGGACCTCTATTGACGGAAGAGTGAATGTGAATGCTTGTATTTGTTTCCCGCTGATGTGGGGGACGCCAAGACCCGTCTGGATTGAAAGGACGTAAGCTTCAAATTTTTTGCTTCCAATCAGATAATACAAATAGTCATGCAAAATTCCAGCTTTGCAGCGGAGCCTAGCAACTCGTTGTACTAATAAACATGGCAAATCAGCAGGTGAAATTTTTGCGTATTTCATGCCGGATTTTACCCAAGTTCGATCCATTGCAAGAACAATGTCGTTTTCGTCTAAGAAATACTTTTCATAGCCTGATACTTTGTCAGACGGCCAGTACTTCGCGTCGTCCCATCGAAGTTTGCCTTGAATAATATTGTCTCCTCTAATTAGCGGGGTGTCGCTTTTAGATTTTGAATATTCGGGGCTTTTAAAGGCAAACCCTGTCAATAAATTTATTTCATTACCCAGATTTGTATTTTTCGCACTTGGTCCCGAAGCAGAAAAGGTCTGCGACAAAAAGCTCTCAAACAACTCGCGGGCATTTTTCAGGTTTTTTTCAGCATTGGCGCGAGCCTTGTCGATGTCGGCAAAGGCGCTGTCGAGTAGGGCGACTATGCGTTTTTGTTCGGGGAGTGGGGGTAGGAATATGTCGGCAGAGAGGACATCCCGCTTGCTAATGTTAATCTGTAGTCCTCCAGCTCCCTTTGTTTTGTAATACTCTTTGATAATTGGTGAGGAAAGGTAGTGACGAAGATATGGGATGTAAACTTCATCCGTGAAGTCAAATAGTTTGCCTACTCGCTGATTAAGTAAAAATTGACGTCCGTTTAAGTTCCTTACTAACGTAGGTAAGCCCAAAATCTTAGGGTCGCCAGCCATATCCGTCATGGCTATTACTAAATCACCATCGGCTAGCAGAAACTGGGGGTACTGGTGCACGTATGCATCTGGTAAGAACCGAATGTTGTGATCGGGGTTAAAGGTACCATCAGGTCGAATATTGCTCATTCTAATATTTAATGTATTAGAGCTATCAACATAATCTTTTGATTTGAACGCAAAGCCGTTTAGTAAGTTACAAACATCGCCTAATTTTCTAATCGGGCCATTCATCAAAGCAACTCCTGAATACTTTCCAGAATCACTTCACTCTCTTTGTCCAGCGCAATAATCTCAGCAATTATGTCTGCCGGTTCCCGTAGCGCCGCTTCTTCTTTGGCATTGGGGTTTTTTACTGACAAATCGGCTTCGGTGCCTTGAGTAATATCGATAACAGATACGGTCCAAGATTTTTCAGAGTCGGCGAAGGTCTTTTGTAGCGTGACAAACTCTGCCATATCAGTGTCATTGAGCGGATTGGTTTTACCCAAGGAACGGCCGGGTTCGAGTTGGTAGTACCAGATTTTTTGAGTTGGCTCGCCCTTGGTGAAAAACAGCACCACGGTTTTAACGCCAGCACCCAAAAAGGTTTTGGCGGGGCAGTCGAGTATGGTGTGAAGGTTGCAGTTTTCTAACAGCTCGCGGCGCAAGGCGACGGCGGCATTGTCGGTGTTCGATAAAAAGGTGTTTTTAATAACGATGGCGGCGCGGCCACCGGGTTTGAGCATTTTAATAAAGTGCTGCAAAAACAGAAATGCGGTTTCGCCGGTTTTAATGGGGAAGTTCTGCTGCACTTCTTTGCGTTCTTTGCCGCCAAACGGTGGGTTGGCGAGAATGATGTCGTGCTGGTTGCTGGGCTGAATGTCTTGTAGGTTCTCACCAAGGGTATTGGTGTGAACGACGTTGGGTGCCTCTATGCCATGCAGAATCATATTCATGATGGCGATAACGTAGGCTAGTGACTTCTTTTCTTTAGCGTAAAAGGTCTTCTCTTGCAGGGTCTTTAGTGCGCTGGTCGATAGTTCTTTTTGCTCGCGGCCGCCTTTGCGCAAGTAGTCGTAAGCCTCGCATAAAAAGCCCGCAGAACCGGCTGCGCCGTCGTAAATGGTTTCGCCTATTTGCGGCTGAATCACATCGATCATGGCGCGGATCAATGGCCGTGGCGTGTAGTACTCACCGCCGTTGCGCCCAGCATTGCCCATATTCTTGATCTTGGTTTCGTAAAGGTGGCTGAGCTCGTGTTTCTCCTGCTGGGAGCGAAAGCGCAGCTCATCGACTTTCTCTAGCGCATCGCGCAGGGAGTAGCCGCTTTGAATCTTGTTTTTAATCTCGCCGAAAATCTCGCCAATTTTGTATTCAATGGTGTCGGGGCCGGTGGCGCGCTGCTTAAAGCCCTTGAGGTAGGGGAATAACTCGCCGTCGACATAGTCCATTAAATCGTCGCCGCTTAAGGCGTTGTTGTGGTCAAAATTGCCGTTGGCATCTTTCGGTGCAGCCCATGCGCCCCAGCGGTGAGCTTCATCAATAATGTAGGGGTAGTCCTCGCCCATCATCTCGGCTTCCATGGCCCGTTCCTGCTCGAAATCGTCGAGGTATTTTAGGAACAGCATCCAAGAGGTTTGCTCGGTGTAATCCAGCTCGCTAGAGCAACCGGCGTCTTTGTGCAGAATGTCGTCGATATTTTTGAAAGTTTGTTCAAACATTGAGTGGGGGCTTTCCTTGGCGGAAGAGGTTTGATTTTTGGTATTGTATCCGGTTTTGATTCTGCCCGAATTACGCTGCTGTGTCTTGAATATGCTTGGTTACTGGTTAGAAGGGCCGGGTGGGTTACACGCTAAGCTGGCTTTTTATAGTTTTTCGCGCGTTTTACGGTAGGTTCATTTTGCTTAGTCACATCGGCATAGAGATGATCGTTAAATAAGTGAAGGCTAATGATTTTTGATCTGGGAAAGGCCATGTAATATGCCGCAAGTGATTCTGCGCGAGCAAGTGAGTCGCTGTTGTTGTCGGCTTCCGCTAGTAGATCGATAACCGGATTATAAACTGCGGAAATTTCAATGTTCATTTTTTCTGTTGTTCTGTACCCGCTTAAAAGTGGAAGTATCGTAAGGTAGCTATTGCCCTGTGATCCCGGCTCTAAGCCATCGGCGACTAAGCCAACGTAGACCTTTCGATTTTCTAAAGAAATGAGTATGGGTTGATACGTGTCCATACTCTTCCACAATACGGCGTCGAAATCGTCTTTAAGCATTGCTTGCCGGAATATATCGATCCGCTTTTCTTCACTGAGCACGTAGTTAAAAGCCAGTGCAAAGAGGTAAGCGAGTACGGGGGCGCTAAGCGCGGTATAAACAGGGACTAAGTCGGGAGCAACTATAATTAGCGGTTCAATACCAATCATGGATGGTATCGCAAATAATAGTACTTTCAGCAAAATTGCAGCTAAGAGGCATGGGACGCCATAGGTGACTGAGCGTAAATAAAGTCGTTGCCCGTCTTCGCGAGGAATTTTATATTTTAGTGTTAGGAGTTGGTCGCACAGTATAAAACCAGCAGATGCTCCCATTACTAGGAGAAGAGCTATGACATCGAGCATCCTGCTCGCCTCACTTTGTGGTTAAAGGCTTACTGTTTTTACGCCGTAAGCGGCTTTGATTTGTTTGGCTAATTTTTTGGTGGCGTCAGTGAATTCTTTAGACTGGAGTGCTTTTTCAAGCTCAAGATGGCCCACGCCTTTACCTCTAATAGAGTAGGCTGCCTGAAATGTATTTTGTGAACTCGGCGTTTTTTTCATGTTTTAAATCTTCCGTAGCACTGCCTCTGCGTATATCAACCTTACTAAAGTTTTTATAAGTAAGCTATAGATGCTTGTACCGGCAAAGAGCTTATTCTATTGGGTTATGTAAATGCGGTTTGATATTTTCTTTTGGGGATTAACTGCTGACAAAAATTTAAAAACAACACTGAGATGGCTTGTTTGTTTAATGAGAAAAAACAGGGGCCTCCGAAGAGGTCCCGCACTCGGAGGTCGAAACCGCCGAGGTAGTAATCTGTATTCTGGTTTTGTTAACGGTGGTGGTCAACTGCAGAAAGTAGTGGTGCCCAGAGACGGAATCGAACCGCCGACACGAGGATTTTCAATTTTCAAAGCTAAAACATTAAATTTTGTTAATGCTGTTATAATAACGGCAGCTGATCTCCTGTTTCTATCCTTTTTGCAGCCTGGACTAAATGATCTCCGCTTAAATGTGCGTACCTAAGCACCATTTCAAACGTCTTCCACCCTCCCAAAAGCTGTAATTCTTGCAACGAAGTCCCGTTCTGCACATGCCAAGACGCCCAAGTATGTCTTAAATCGTGCCAGCGAAAATTATCGATATTTGCACGTTTTTTAGCCGCAGCCCATGCTTTTGTAGACGTTCTATCAACAGGCGAGCCGTTATAAACGAAGCAATATTGCTCATGATCAGTCAGAACTGAATTCAAGATATTCATCGCGTCAGCATTCAACGGGACAGTAATCGGTCGTTTATTCTTCGATTCTGACGCAGGAATAATTGCTAATGCACGGCCTAGATCTACTTGTGACCATCGCAGGTAACTAACATTATGCTGCCTCAGTCCCGTTGAAAGCGAAAATGCAGCCATTTTTGACAGGTGAGGCGGAAGCTCTTTGATTAACCGTGCCGCCTCGGCTCTTTTAAGCCATCTAACGCGGGGTTCAGGCTCTTTAAATAGCCTGACTTTGGGTACGTGATCAATCCACCCCCAATAATCCCTTGCAGCCCTTAAAATAGCCCTTAGCAACGCTAGGTAGCGATTTGCAGTCGATGGCGTCGTTTCTAGTTTTTTATCATGAGCAATCGTGAAGATAATATCTAAGCTGATATCCGAAAGCAGAACACCAGATAAATACCTGCTTAACCACGTAAGTTTAATCAGATCCTTTGAATGATCACGCTTATGTGTAGTCGTTAGCACCCAACGATCAACAGCATCATTCCATGTTTTTCTATGCACGCCATACCCTTAAAAACAACGAAGAATAATATGTAATTCAAAATATGGGAATGCTCCGCAGGCCGCTATTCGCGGTGAACCGGCTAGCAGCCGGAAGCTACTCTAACGTCAAAGGCACGGTTCAGCGTGAATTGAATATTTGACGCCGCTTGTCCACAAATTTTCTGCTACCGCGCACCCCAAAAGCCGATCAGATGACATTACAGAGCTATTTTCAAGGTTATACGGAGCGCTAAAAAACGCGACCTTGAAAATAGCTCTGTAATGTCATTTTTCTGATCTTGGGGTGACACGGAAGCATAAAATTTATGGAGCTGCGCTATGAAGACATCAAATATTCAAAACATTCACGCTAAATCCGCTGTAAAGGGTTCCACCCTCTACACTCCCGGGGGCTCCTCAAAAGCATGTGGGGTAAAGCAAATGACCGAGCAGCTCGAACTAGCTTTAGAGCACATCTATCAACTGGCATTAGAACTACCACGCCAAGCAAAACGATTGGCTAAAAAAATCCCTCATATACCCGCTTACATACAGCTATTGCTAGATTTCACATCGAAACCAACAAAAAACAGCCCATGGAAAAACGCGAAAATCGCTATTTTTAGTGCTGTCGCAATTTTGAGCGCATTCAGTATTGGCTTTTTTATCGGGTAATCTTGGTTTAGAATTTTGATCTTCGTCACTTCTAGCTGATATTCAGCAGGCAAGGAACACGCATGATCAAAGGATTGATATTATTATTTTCGTTTATCTCACCCGCAATTAGTGGCGAAATCTACAAGTACTACGACGACAACGGAAAGATCGTTTACTCAGATACGGCCCCTGTATCGAACACACCAGCGCTTAAACTTCGCACTAGTGATCTACCCCCGTTACTCATTACTGAACCTGAAAGACCAGTACGACAAAGCCCAGCTCAATATAAGAAAAATGTCGTCATTCATGATCGTACGGAAAGTGCTAAGTGTAGATACGCAAAAGCCGGTCTTGATCGCGTTAAAAAAGAGATCAGAACCGGCAAAGGTAATAGGTCTATTGAACAATTGCGTGATGATAAGCGTCGCTTCAGTGATCTTAAACTTACCGAATGCCACTACAGTAGGTAGCTTTAGTAATTAGAACAGGTCGGATATATTTTCTGACCTTGATATGTAAGCTCAACGTCGCACTTGCCGAATGCTTTGACTTTGACCCCCATTCTTGAAAGCTCACTTATATCCAGTTCATTTTCTACACCGTCACTATCGGCAACCATGATCGAAACGGTTTGCTTTTGCCCGATGTGAAGATAGTTGGCAATTGAAGACCTTTCTAAGCCGGCGAGTCTATTGTAGCGATCGACAGTTTCTTCATTGTCCGTTTGTACTGATTTAGTGAGTGTGTCGGCCAGCGATTGAAGCTCGTTCATTTTGGCTTGATATTGCGAATGCTTATACCCCAGCACACCAGCTGCGGCCATAGAGACACCGAGTAAGCAGCCAACCGCTAACGCTACTGGGGCCTTAAATCGTTTGAAATATATTTTTGTCATTCGCATGTAGAACTCCTTATTTCTGGCGACCATATAGCGGCCTTTTGTGTGCCAAGGTGTCAGCATCGAGTAAATGCCGTGAGGATAATCATTTAAGAAAACTTGATCAGTTTGATAATAATCGAACATATGATTTCCACGATACGTCCAGACGTCCGAAATCATATCTTGAGTGCTAATGCCATAAACAACTTTTGCTCTATGAACACGCGGCAGTGTGAGTCGAATACCTAGTACATTTTGAAATATTGGGCCGAGGAGCGGAACGCGGATATTGTCTAAGCGACGGCAAAAAACGGTATATTCTGCGAGTGCGTCCCTAGCTTGTGAATCAAGAATATTTACGTCCTGAATTATTAAATAGACGTCCCAGCGAAGTTTGCGAGCGTGTAGAAACCAATCATTAACGGCTTTTCGGCTTTTGTCTTGCCAATTTCTTGAGTTGAACCATGTGCCACATTCATCGAGAACTAAAGTACCGAATTTGCTTTCGTCGTATGGGCCTTCGTATGCAGGGCCGAGCGCGTTTAGATCATCAACATTGGGTTTATCAGGTAAGCGTATTACGTCGACTTTTTTATTGTTTGGCCCAGCCATCGCAACCAAATTTAGATCTAAATTTGTAGCAACTCTTCGACCAGCTGCAAGTGCGTCGTAAAGCCGACCGACGCTAACCAGTGTTTTACCATTGCCTAATTTTCCCGTGACGATGTAGACAGACATTTTAGAATAGCTTGTATTGAATAATTCTAACTTGCCATTGATAAACCCAGCGCAACAGCAGTGCAGACATATAAGACGATATGCAAAATGTGGCATTGCTAGGAATCACTAGACCGGCTGCAATTGAGACCTCTGGCGGTGCAGCAGCGGAGATCCCCCCGACTAGAGCCGAAATTGCTGCGAAAAAAGCCGTGGTGACTGCGACGATAACAGCAACAACAGCAGCCGTTATTGCAAGCCTCTTTGTTAAAAAATTAGCAAAGTAGGCGAACAAGCTTGAGAAAATGCCGCCGAGTACGGCAGCAAGCCAAGGTATACCGGCGAGCACTGGAATAGGCATGTTTTAGACCTTACTTGGGACCGGCGCGAGTGCCAGCATAATGATTGCGTATATCGTGTAATACGATAGCGCCCAACCGAACCATTCCTTAAACGCTATGAATTTCTCACACGGAATAGGGACGGAAAATTTACTTGCAAACGTTAATTGCAGTGGTGTGCAGGCGGAAGCAGAAGGCAAAAAAGATGTTAAAGCGTCATCAATTCCACTTCCACTTGCGATACCGTCCATAGGCCCGCCGCCAGAACTTTGACCGTCAATGTCAGAGATATAATCATCGAGAATTCCATCCATTTCTCCGATTGCTTCGTCTTCTAGATCAGAGCCAAATTTATCGGCGTCTACATTTTCGACTTCTTCGGTTAAATTTTCGAATTCGTCTTTTATTTCATCGAGCTTATCGACTACTTCCTTATTGGGATTTTTATTGCCTTGGCATTGATTTAGCCAAAGTTGCATATGAATAGCCGCGAGCTGCGCATCACCTTGACTGTTAGGCTTTCTACCGCATGTACTTGCTTGACCTTCTGATTTTCCGTCACCGTCAGGCGTTGCGTCATCTTCGTTATCTATGCCATCGCCGTCTTTATCATTATCAACACCGTTGGGAATTCCGTCGCCGTCAATATCCGAATCTTTACTATCTGGTATGCCGTCTCCGTCTGTGTCTTTCTTCTCGTTTATGCCATCGCCGTTTTCGTCGGGATCGTCGTCGTTAAGTATTCCGTCACCGTCTATATCATCGTCACCCTCGTTTGGGATTCCGTCACCGTCTACGTCACCGTCGGGTTCGTAGCCAGTTGTTCCCCCGCCGAAACATCCGGTTATACTTCCGAATTCAGTGCCAAATGTGCCGAAATGTTTACCGTGCTGCCCGCAACCACCTTCATTGTCTGGATGATCATAATCTATACACGTGCCTTCAGGCGTTCCGTCGTACGTGCTGTTATTACAGTATTCTGGAGCTTCTGTATCTTCGTTAGGTAACGGGTCATCACCTTCGGTATCTTCGAGAACAGGTAAGCCGCTATAGGTGCATTGATACCCAAATACACCTTCTAAATCATAGTGACCTTTGCACGAGTAATAGCAGTCGTTTGAATTTGCTCCCTCGTCACCCTCTGCGCGAACTATAAGATCCGGAACAAGCTGGCCTTGTAGGTCACTGCACGATGGAGGATCTGGAAGAGTACAGGTAAGCATTGTTACCCTTGCTGACCCGCCGTAAGCACTGCCGCTAGCAACGCTTCCGAGTTTGCACGAATCAGTACCACCTGACCAAACGCCCCTGTCTGTACCGCTAAAGGATAGCCACGAATCACACGCTAGCGACTTTGATGAAATGCAAGCTGTATCCGGACCAGCTGCGGGCCTAGAGCCTAGCCAACCATCAGTAGCAAAGGAAAAATTAGAAAAGGTAAGAACAAAAATGATTAGCAGTTTTTTCATAAGTTTGGCCCCCGGAGGGGCCGGCTCCGTGAACAAATTAGACTTTGTTGGTGAAGCGTTTTACGAGCTTGATCAATACGCCAGCTACGAGAGCAGCGGTGATTAACGGCCAAGCAGCGTCAGCCGCATCACCAATGCCAGTGTTAATCGACGCTAAGCCAGCGGTAGCAGCCGCAGGAAGTTCGGCATGTGCAGTGCTAGCAAGTCCGACAACAAGAGCAACGGACAATAAGACCGATTTACTCATTTTTGCGAACAACGATTTCAGTTTTTTCATTAGATTTTCTCCGAAAGTTGGTGGAAAAATTTCCACAAAAAGCCGGTTCCCCAGCCGATCATATAGGCGCCGAACATCTGCGCGGCGAAGTAAGCAAAATCGCTTTCTGTCATCGCTGGCCCCCTTTACTCATACCCGCCGCGCAAGCAACGAATAAGAATCCGTAATAGATCAGGTTAAAAATATCTGTGTTTGTGGTTACTTCTAACATTGAATGCGCACCCCTTCGGCGACTCCACCCCCTGCGGCGGCGAAGTCGCCTGCGCGGCACTTTTGAATGAAGACCAACACGTTTAGGTTACTTAACGAGAGCTGCCGGTTTTTGTTCGGCGCTCATCGCGAGTATTTCAAGTTTGCCATCGCCACGAATACCCATTTCTACATCAAATGTGCACGGAAAATTTTGGCTCATTGCTTGTACCACTAGCGCAGCTGGCGCTTGCATTTCTACAACTTTAAAACCGGACGCGATGTAATTTGCGTCAGTGCCGATTTGTGGCTGTAGCGTATTTACGATGGCAACGTCGTATTGATTGCCGGTTTTTTTGCTCACACCTTGGCGACGGGAAACGCCAGCAATTAACATTTTCTGTTTCATAAAATTTACCCTTTAGGCTGCTAGTAATTCGGACCATGTAGAAACCGCTTGGGCTTCCATAATCCGTTGACGAAGCGCGACAACTTTGCCAGCGCTGATATCTGCGTCACCCAAACCGGCAGAACGCAAAATTTTTAAATTTCTATACCAAGTTGTTTTGGTGTAACAATCTCGGGCTTTTTCCCAGCCTTGGCTTTGAATCATTGCCCAGCAGCCATAGGCGGCTTTTCCCTGCCCTTCTGTAGGCGCGGCATTTAAAATATTTGCTTGTAAGCTGGAGTCATTCGCCATTTCAGCGCCCCCTATCATTCGTTCAAAGTAATCTGCCCATTCAGCAGTAAGTTGTTTAGGCGTTAGTAATCGCCAGTCATTGCGAGAGAAGAATTCCCGCTTTAAAGAGAGTTCAAGCCGAAGTAAGTGCATGGCTTTTTGAATTTCATCAGGGGTGTAATACCTGCCGGTGTATTCCGGCTTTTTCATCATGTGTTGAAGGTGCGGGCCTTTTGCATAGGCTTTGCCGCTTCTCAGTTTTGAGCCGTGCGACCAATAGACCGTATCGCCTTTTTGTTGAGAAACACGGTAACGACCACCTTCACAGTTGCGAAGAATTGAAAGCCCTTGAATGACCTCAGCATGAGAGCCTAGGCGCAAATTTCCAGTGACATCAACGCGAGTGACTTTAAATAGCTCTGCTGATGGCAAGCTGCCAGCGCCTAAATAATCCGTGACAAACGCAATCATTCGTTTAACACAGCCCATGAGGTCTAAGGCGTGAGAAGCGCCAGCGCCGAAGACAGCGCAGCCATCGCCCATAATTCGTGCTGGACTGCCTTGTATCCATAGGTCGGTGGAACAGCGAACCGAAATTTGATGTGAATCAGACCGGATTGAATCCCATGCTTGGGTCTCATAGCGAATTTCACCAGTGACGGGGTTGTATCTTGCAATACGGTCACCCAAAAGCTGTGCGGCGGTGCGTACTTCGTCGCTGCAAAGGTCGAGGGGAACGCGGCAAGTGACCCAATCAAGAAGCATGATTTTGCAACCAATTAGCAGCGGCGTTTTTAATGGTTTTTTGGGTGTGAGTCCCACCCATGGGACTAAGTGGCGGTGTTACAGGGGCCGCCACTGCGAAACGCTGCCGCATTTCGCTAAAGACGCGATCAGATTGCTGGCTGATTGCTGCCAGCTCATCGACACGCGAAAGGTAGTCATTCCGGAAATGGTCGCAGGGGGCAATGCAGCCGCCGTAGCTAAGACACAGTTTGGCGGCTTTGGGGCATTGGTGATGGTGCAATTCGGCGCGAAATGAACGCATCCGCTCAAGGCTGACCCAAAAATGGTAATCCCGAACGTGTTGAGAGAAAGGGATTCCCTCGTCTACTGGGCGTCCTTGCTCATCGAGCCAGTACGGGCGGGCCATTACTTGAGATCCTCACCAATAGATCCAATCTGGCGAGGGCGATCATGGAAATCTGCGACGCGAAGTACTAGCCAGAGTAGCGATAACGTGATGATTATCACGATAGTGATCTGAGAGGCGATTGATACGGGTGCAAAATAGACCAGTGACGGCGCTAAAACGAAAAAGAAGAGATCAAGGAACCTTTTTTTATTTGTCATGCCAGAGCCTGTACGATCCGTTTACACTGTACGAACGGATGCTACATGGACAAAAACAGAAATGTAAAGCAGAATCGAACATCGAACTGGAGGTGAATGCTATGCGCGGCTATGAATGGGTTGAATTAATCAAACGTGAAACTGACCTAAAGTCAGATAACAAAGTTGCTTTAGCTATAGGAATTACAAGGTCAGCAATTAGCGATCACAAGCATGGAAGAGCCGCATCATTCTATGATGAACAATGTATAAAAATCGCGGAATTACTGGGCTTGGAGCCGATTGTGGTGATTGCTGATCAACGTGCGGCAGGCGCGAAAAATGACAGCATGAAGGCCGTTTGGGAGAAGATAAAAAGGAATATAGTAGTGGTGCCCAGAGACGGAATCGAACCGCCGACACGAGGATTTTCAATCCTCTGCTCTACCGACTGAGCTATCTGGGCCTAGTTTGAGGGCTTTGGCTGCCTCTCAGAAGGCGCGTATTAAACCTGTTCCGAAACAGCGAGTCAAGCCCTTGAAACAGAGACTTATTCGCTGGGTGGTACGTAGCCTTCGGCTTTTTCGTAGTCTTCGCCGGATAGAAACTTTTCCATCTCAGCCTGTAGGAATTTCCGTGAAGCGGGGTCCATCATGCTCAGGTGCTTTTCGTTTATGAGCATGGTTTGGTGGGCGTGCCATTCTTCCCAGGCTTTTTTGGAGACGTTTTCAAAGATGTCTTGGCCTTTTGGGCCTGGGTAGGGCGGCTTGTCCAGGCCATCGAGTTCTTGCTGGAATTTCTTGCAGAATACGGTGCGGGTCATAGTGGGGCTTCTCTTAATAAATCTGAGCTGAAGACAGCGTCTAGCAGTTTTTTTACCGGCGCGGCGAGGCCGACTTGTTGTTCAGGGTGTCTCTTATACCAAAGCTGTGGCTTGGCTTCCATGACTGCGGTGATTTCGTTTTGGAGGCGGACATGGACGGGGGTGATGTCCAGGTGGAAGTGGCTAAAAGTGTGGCGCATAACGGGCCAGTTTTGCGTGGTGCTGGCTGAGCAGAGGTTTTTGTCGAGGTAGTGGTCGAGTTCGTCGACGTTTGCCGCTTCAGGAAAGCTCCACAGGCCACCCCATATGCCGCTGTCTGGGCGCTGTTCTAGTAATATTTCGCCGCGATTATTTTCAATAATCAGCATGTGAACCTGCCGAGTCGGTATTTGTTTCTTCGGCTTTTTGCTGGGGTAGTTAGTTTGAGTGTTGTTGGCGAAGCTCTGGCAGTTACTTTGCACGGGGCAGCTTGGGCACTGGGGCTTGCTGCGGGTACAGAGTGTGGCGCCGAGATCCATGATGGCCTGAGTGTAGTCGGCTACCCGGTTCTCCGGGGTGAGCTCTTCGGCTAGATCCCATAATTGGCTTTCGACGTGTTTTAAGGCTGGCCAGCCGTCGATGGCTGCATAGCGTGTGAGTACCCGTTTAACGTTGCCATCGAGTATCGGCGCGCGGCCATTGCAGGCAATAGAGTAGATGGCGGCTGCGGTGGAGCGGCCTACGCCGGGGAGTTGCTGAAGTAGTTCGTGGTCGTGTGGAAATTCGCCGTTAAATTCTTCGCAGACGAGTTTGGCTGCTTTATGGAGGTTTCTGGCGCGGGCGTAATAGCCAAGGCCGGTCCAGAGGGCGAGGACATCGTCAGTTGGCGCGTCGGCAAGACTCTGCACTGTGGGAAAGCGCACCATAAAGCGCTGGTAGTAGTCGATGACGGTGGTGACCTGGGTCTGCTGCAGCATGATTTCAGATACCCACACCCGATACGGCGTGATGTTTTGCTGCCAGGGCAGATCTTTGCGGCCGGCGATGTCGAACCATGCCAGCAGCTGCTGGCTGAAGATAGGTTTATTGCTGGCTTTCATTAGGTATTGCGCTGCCAGCACCAGAGGCTGTTATTGGAGACAAAGCCTAGTTCTGAAAATAGATTGACCAGCTCTGGCGCGCGGCGCAAGTCGGCAGAAATTGACTGCAGATCCTTGGGTAATTGCTTCATCGCCTGAATGATTAGTTGCCTTGCAACACCTCTGCGGCGGGTGACTTCGCGCACGGACAGTCGTGCTATTTGGTAGTCGCCTCCATAGATGGGGGTGAGGGTGAAGGCGGACAAGATTCGGCCATTAAAACGGCCGCCGTAGATAATTAGCTTGCCTGAATTAGCCGACGCCAGCAGTTTTACACTGTCGTTGGGGTACAGTATTTCGAGGTCAGCCGCATCCTGAGGATCGGGTTGTGTGATTATTTCTGCGTATACAGGCATTTAGTACGTTTCTGCTTGGTGTAATACGGGTCGGGATTTTTTATAATACGCTATTGTAAGCAAATAACCGATGAGGCGTCGATGAACGAGCGCAAAGCTACGATCAGCCGTAACACCCTGGAAACCCAAATTACCGTGTCAGTAAATCTAGACGGCACGGGCACGTCTCATTTTGAAACTGGGGTTCCTTTCCTAGATCATATGATGGATCAGATCGCACGTCACGGCCTGATTGATTTGGTGGTCAACGCCAAAGGTGATCTTCACATTGATGCGCATCACACCGTAGAAGACATCGGTATTACCATGGGTCAGGCTTTTGCCGAGGCTGTGGGCGATAAGAAAGGCATTACTCGCTACGGCCACGCTTACGTGCCGCTGGACGAGGCCTTGTCGCGGGTGGTGATCGATTTTTCTGGCCGTGCCGGTTTGGAATACCACGTGCCTTATACTCGCGGCAGTGTTGGCGGTTTCGATGTGGACTTGTTCTCTGAGTTTTTCCACGGCTTTGTAAATCACGCCAAAGTGACGCTGCATATCGACAATCTGCGCGGCAAAAACACCCACCACCAAGCGGAGACGGTGTTTAAAGCATTTGGTCGCGCACTGCGCATGGCTTTGCAGGCCGACGAGCGTATGGCGGGTATTACGCCTTCTACCAAGGGCAGTCTCTAGGATTTATCGGTATGAGTTCTTCTTCCGTTGCCGTCGTTGATTACGGCATGGGTAATTTACATTCGGTAGCCAGCGCTCTCGAAAAAGTGGGTGACGGCGTTAAGGTGATTGTCACCGACTGCCCAGAGACCATTCTTGGCGCTGATCGCGTTATCTTCCCCGGTGTTGGTGCTATTCGCGACTGCATGGCCGAACTAAAAGCCCGTGGCCTTGATGAAGTGATTCAAGAGGTGGCGGCGCAAAAGCCAATGCTCGGAATCTGTCTTGGCATGCAGGCGCTGCTGGAAAGCAGTGAGGAAAATGGCGGCGTTGAGTGTTTGGATATTCTGCCCGGTGCGGTCAAGTTTTTTGGTAGCGATTTGCATGACAGCGCGGGTACACGCCTTAAGGTGCCGCATATGGGCTGGAATAACGTTGCTCAAACTATTGAGCATCCGCTGTGGGCCGGCATTGCCAACGATAGCCGCTTTTACTTTGTGCATAGCTACTACGTAGATGCGCCCGACTTTGTGGCTGGCACCGCCGATTATGGCGTGCAGGTTCACGCAGCGCTTGCCTGTGAAAACGTGTTTGCCGTCCAGTTTCACCCAGAAAAAAGCGGTGAAGCTGGCCTGCGCCTGCTGCGTAATTTCTTGAATTGGGATCGCCCCGTGGCGAGCTTCTTTCCGGTAACTGATTGATCTCGTCGTCAGAATTTATTTTTAGGTTTTTATTATGTTGATTATCCCCGCAATAGATTTAAAAGACGGCCAATGCGTGCGCCTGCGTCAAGGTGAAATGGGCGACTCTACGGTATACGGTAATGACCCCGTCGAAATGGCGGCGCGCTGGGTTGCCGCGGGCGGTCGTCGTCTGCATTTGGTTGATCTTAATGGCGCTTTTGAAGGCAAGCCGGTGAATGGTGAAGCGGTAACGGCCATCGCTAAAGCTTACCCAGATCTGCCGATACAAATAGGCGGCGGCATTCGCTCTTTAGATACCATTGAGCAGTATTTAGAGGCGGGTGTTAACTACGTGATCATAGGTACTAAAGCGGTAAAAGAGCCGAAATTTGTTGCCGAGGCGTGTAAGGCATTTCCGGGTTCCGTCATTGTTGGCTTAGACGCTAAAGACGGTTTGGTTGCCACCGACGGCTGGGCAGAAGTGTCGACATTATTGGCGACGGAATTGGCCAAGCGTTTTGAGCAAGATGGCGTTAGCTCCATCGTCTACACCGACATTAGTCGCGACGGCATGATGCAGGGCGTAAATGTTGAGGCCACTGTAGCGATGGCGAAAGCATCTGGTTTACCGGTGATCGCCTCTGGCGGCGTGACCAATATGGATGATATTCGGGCGCTAAACGCGGTTGCTGAGGCGGGTATATTGGGTGCAATTACCGGTCGCGCGATTTACGAAGGCGAACTCGATTTAGCCGAAGCGCAGCGTTACTGCGACGACAATCGCTAATAGCGGACAGGATGAGAAAGCAATATGGCTTTGGCTAAACGTATTATTCCCTGCCTCGATGTAGACAAGGGGCGCGTTGTAAAAGGCGTTAATTTTGTAGGGATTCGCGATGCCGGTGATCCTGTTGAAGTTGCCAAGCGCTACAACGAACAGGGCGCCGACGAAATCACTTTTCTAGATATTACCGCGACGCATGAAGGCCGCGAGACAACCGCCCACATCGTAGAGCAAATTGCCACAGAGGTGTTTATTCCACTCACGGTGGGCGGCGGTATTCGCGAGATTAAAGACATTCGCGCCATGCTAAATGCCGGTGCTGATAAAGTTGGCATTAACTCGGCGGCGATTCACCGGCCAGACTTTGTTAAAGAGGCGGCGGATCGTTTTGGCTCTCAGTGTATTGTTATTGCGATAGATGCCAAACGTGTTGCCGATGAAGCCGATGGTCGGCCGCGCTGGGAGATTTTCACCCACGGCGGGCGCAAGCCAACGGGAATTAACGCGGTGGAGTGGGCAATTAAAATGGTCGCCAACGGTGCCGGCGAAGTGCTGTTAACCAGTATGGATGGCGACGGTACCAAAGCGGGTTACGACTTGGCGCTGACCCGCGCTATTTCGGAAGCGGTGCCTGTGCCAGTCATTGCCTCTGGCGGCGTTGGTAATTTGGATCACATGGTCGCGGGTATTACCGAAGGCTTGGCCGATGCCGTGCTGGCGGCGAGTATTTTCCATTTTGGAGAGTACACCGTGCCAGAGGCTAAAGCCTATATGGCGGCGCGCGGGATAGAAGTGCGTTTGTAATTTCAGCAGCAGACACAAAAAAGCGGGCAATATGCCCGCTTTTTTGTGTCTGAAATAATGTTACTGAATAGCTGTTTCAACAAGGGCGGTTTTCGGCTTGGTCATGATGTACATGCCTTTTAGCAAGTTCAGCGCCTCATAAAGTTGATTGTCGTCGGCGGCTAAATCTTCGCGCTTACCCTTTTCGGCCTTGCGGCTGACACTGGTGCTTTCTTTACCGTCACCACGGCCAAGGTGGCCGGCCAAATCGGCTTCAGTGATCTCGATACCGCTAGTGGTTAATGCCTCGATTCTGGCGCGCTCCACAATAATGTCTGGCTCAATACCCTGTGCCTGAATTGATCTTCCGCTCGGAGTAAAGTAACGGGCGGTAGTTAGTTTTATCGCGCTCTCTTCTGACAGGGGCAGCACGGTTTGCACAGAACCTTTGCCAAAGCTTCGGGTACCCATAATGACCGCGCGGCGGTGATCTTGCAGCGCACCGGCGACGATTTCAGAGGCGGACGCCGATCCGCCGTTAATCAATACCACCATCGGTGTGCTGTCGGCGGGGTTGGTGGCGCTGGCCATAAAGCGGCTGTACGCATTGGGCAGTCGCCCCTCGGTGTAAACAATAAGGCCTTCGTTAATAAACTCGTTCACCACTTGCACTGAGGCTTGTAACAAGCCGCCGGGATTGTTGCGTAAATCTAGGACTAAGCCATTCAGCGGCTCGCGGCCTGATTTCAGTTTGCTGAGTTCTTTTTTAAGGTCTTGGCCGGTGCGGTTCTGGAATTGGGAAATACGGATGTAGCCGTAGCCCGCTTCAAGTATTTCACCGCGCACACTGGCCACCGTAATGACGTCGCGCTTGAGTTGCACTTCAAACGGCGCGCTGATGCCGCTGCGTAAAATAGTTACAACAATCTTGCTGCCAGCTGGCCCGCGCATCAGGGTGACTGCTTCTTGTAAGCTCAGGCCCTTAATTGGCTTGTTGTCGATTTGAATAATGAGGTCGCCGGTTTGAATGCCAGCGCGAGCCGCGGGGGTGTCGTCTATGGGGGTGATAACCTTGATAAAGCCATTTTCCATACCGACTTCGATGCCAAGCCCGCCGAACTCGCCGGTGGTGTGATTTTGAAGGTCTTCAAAGGAGCTGGCGTCGAGGTAGTCAGAGTGTGGGTCTAGCCCGCTGAGCATGCCGCGGATCGCATTTTCAAGTAGGGTTTTGTCGTCTACTTCTTCCACGTAGCTCAGGCGAATTTGGTTGAATACGTCTGCAAAGTTTCTCAAGGACTGCAGCGGTAATTGCCCCTGTGGCTCCGCGGCGGTGTCGGCGCTTGCCGCCTCGTCTGCGAGTGCGCCGATAGGAGCGGCTAATAGCACAAGCATAAGAGCGGTTAAGGTTTGGCGAAAAAAGTGTGGCATGACCTAAATTCCTGGAACGACGTCAATCGAAAGTTATTGTATCTCGCTTTTTCTGCGAATACTTCGCCCTTATTGGCACCACCGGCGCGGGTCGGTGGGTTGGCCCTTGTAGCGAATCTCAAAATAAAGCCCAGCTTGGCGTTGTCCGCCGCTATTTCCTACCGTTGCGACGGCCTCGCCACCCTTAACCCAGTCACCTTCGGTGCGCAGCAGACTTTGGTTGTGGGCGTATAGGCTGAGGTAGCCACCGCCGTGGTCGACAATAATCAGCAAGCCCGCTCCGCGCAGCCAGTCGGCAAATACCACGCGGCCATTGTGTATGGATAGTACCGAGTCTCCCTCGTTGCCGGCAATTTGAATGCCTTGCCACGTCACCGCGCTGCCTTGCCGGGATGCGCCGTAGCGATTGAGAAGCTTACCTCTTACCGGCCAAGGCATTTTGCCGCGCATGGCATTAAAGGGTTTATAGTTTTCGGGTATCACGATATTAGTGATTTCCCGCTCAACGGCCTGTAAGACGTTTTCTAAACCTTTCCGTTCCTTGTCGAGGGTATTCAGGGAGCTGGTTTTATTTAGAATTTCACGATCTATCCCCGCCAGCGCGTTCGCGCGTTGCTGCTTTTGCTGCAACAAGCTTTGCTGTTGGCGTTTAAGTTCTGCACTGGTTTCTGCAAGCGCCTGAGCTTCCGCCTCTATGCTTGGCTTTAGCGAGTCTAATTCCGAGAGGGTGTCGCGGTATTTAGTCAGTTCTTCACTGCGGGCACGGTTGAAATAGTCGAAATAGGTAAGTGTGCGGCTAAGCTTTTCTGGCTGCTCTTGGTTTAGCAGCATTTTCAACTGGCTTTCTTTGCCTAAGGTATAAGCATTGCGAACATGTTCTGCAATTAGCGCCTTTTGATTCACTTGCTGTTTGCGAAGCAGCTGTTGGCGAGATTCTAGCTCGGCCAGTTTGCGCTGTTGTTGTTCGCGCTTGCTGCTGGTTTGCCGCAGTTTTGCCGCTAGTTCACCGATATCTTTTTCTATGGTGCGCAGCGCTTTTGCGGTGCTGCTGCGATCTTGCTGCTGCTTATTAATCGATTTTTTTAGGGAGCCAATCTTGTCGTTAAGATTATTGAGTTGGCGCTGCGTGTTGTCGTTATCTGCGGCCGCGGCCATAGCGCAAAACAGCAATAAAGCCGCGCATAGTGTGCGAAAACTGACGGCGCGCAGCAGCACCTTGATCAGGCTTCACGCAGTAGGTTTGTGCCGGTCATTTCAGCGGGCTGATCGACGGACATCAGTGCCAGCATGGTAGGTGCAATATCCGCTAGCTTGCCGCCCTTTTCTTGCAGCGCGCCGTGCTTGTTGCCAACGTAGACCAATGGCACAAGCTCGGTGGTGTGTTGCGTGTGTGCTTGACCGGCATCGTAGTCGACCATTTGTTCGCAGTTGCCGTGGTCGGCGGTGATCAGGCAGTGACCATCCATTTCGATAACGGCATCGGTAACGCGCTTTATACAAGTGTCCAATGCTTCAACGGCTTTTACAGCGGCAGAAAATACGCCGGTATGGCCGACCATATCGCCGTTGGCATAGTTGCAAATAATGGCGTCGTAGTTGCCGCTGCGAATGGCGGCGACCAGTTTGTCGGTGACTTCTGGTGCGCTCATTTCAGGCTGTAAGTCGTAGGTGGCTACGTTTGGTGAGGCGATGAGCTCCCGGTCTTCTCCCTTATAAAGTGCTTCGCGACCGCCGCTAAAGAAGAAAGTGACGTGGGCGTACTTCTCGGTTTCGGCAATGCGCAATTGGGTCTTGCCGGTTTTTTCCAGCACTTCACCTAAGCTGTTGTGCATTTTTTCTGGCGGGTAGGCGACGGCGGCTTTAATGCTGTCGGCGTACTCGGTGGTCATGACAAACTCGGCGAGGGCGGGGACTGTTTTGCGCTGGAAGCCGTCGAAGTCTTTGTCGACAAAGGCGCGGGTGATTTCTCTGGCGCGATCGGCGCGGAAGTTCATGAAAATAACGGTGTCGCCATCTTTAATGCTGCCGTCGTCTTGCTGGGCAGATTGAATAACCGAGGCATTGACGAACTCGTCGTTTTCATCGCGGGCATAGGCGGCGGCGAGTGCTTCGCCGGCAGAGTCATAGCGATAGTCAGCGCTCGCTTGGGTGAGCAAGTTATAGGCTTTTTCTACTCGGTCCCAGCGGTTATCTCTGTCCATGGCGTAGTAGCGACCAATAACAGAAGCCGTGCGACCGCGGCCGAGCTCGGCAAATTTCTGGTCTATTTTAATTAGTGAGTTCTCGGCACTGCGTGGTGGTGTGTCGCGGCCATCTAAAAAGGCATGGACATAAATTCGTTCGGCGCCGCGTTTGGCGGCCATTTCCATCATCGCTAATATGTGGTTTTCATGGCTGTGCACGCCGCCGCTAGATAACAGCCCTAGTATATGAACGGCTTTGCCCGCCGTTGCCGCTTTGTCTATGGCGCCGGCGTAGGTGGGATTGTTAAAAAAATCACCGTCGGCGATATCTTTGTCGATGCGAGTAATGCTCTGATAAACAATACGACCTGCGCCAAGGCTCATGTGGCCGACTTCAGAATTGCCCATTTGGCCGTCGGGTAGTCCCACGTCTAAGCCTGAACCAGAAATAAGTGTATGCGGTGATTTCTCCCACAAGCTGTCCCAGTTGGGCGTCCTGGCGTGGAAAATCGCATTGTCTTTGGGGTCTTCGCGGTAGCCAAAGCCGTCAAGTATGATTAATACCACGGTTTTTTTGGTTTGCGTGTCGGCCATAATAAATCACTTCAAATGGGCTGGAATTAGCGGAACATTGTAACTTTTTAGGCACAAGGCGGCTATGCAGGGAAGGGTGAGAATTGCACAGTGGCAGTGTATACTCTCGCTTTTTTCGCGAATTGTGTTCACCGCGACGTATCAAGAGAGCTTTCATGGAAAAATTAATCCCTTTCGTAGCTGAGCAGTGGATACTTATATCGGCCTTAATCTCGTGCTTATTGCTGTTAAGTTTTCACGAGTCAAAGCGTGCTGGCAAATCTATTACGCCTCAGCAGATGGTAAGCTTGTTGAACCAGCAGGGCGCGGTGGTGATTGATCTGCGCGACAAAGCTGAATTTAGTAAAGGACATATCTTAGACTCGGTGAACCTGCCGTTTGCTAAGTTAGACAAAGAGATCGATGGTCTTGCCGACAAAGAAAAGCCCGTCGTGCTGGTATGCAAGCTAGGTCAGCACTCCGGCGCCGCGGGTAAAAAACTCGGTGCTAAAGGCTATACGCAGGTGCACCGCCTAAAAGGTGGTATCGGTGAGTGGCAAGCAATGCAGATGCCACTGGTAAAATAGTTGAACAGATAGTATTAACGATTTAAATAGGGGAGAGTGATTTTGGCGAAAGTAACAATCTACACAACGCGATTCTGCCCTTATTGTGTACGCGCCAAGCAGTTGCTGACTAGCAAAGGCGTTAAGTTTGAAGAAATTCCGGTTGATGGCCGCAATGACCTTCGCAGTGATTTATTGACTCGCACGGGTCAGCGAACTGTTCCGCAAATATGGGTGGGTGATACCCATGTCGGTGGATGTGATGAGTTAATGGCCCTTGAGCGTCGCGCGCAATTGGATGGAATGCTCGCCTTGTAATTATCAATGGCGCCCATATTGTTTGTTTATACCCAGAATTAGGAAGTAGAAAATAATGGCAGAAGAAGCACAAGCTCCCGCTCAACCTAAGTTTGCGTTACAGCGTATATACGTTAAAGACGCGTCGTTTGAATCGCCAAGTGCACCGGTGATTTTCACCAAGGCGTGGAAACCGAAAATTCAGGTCGATTTGAATACCCGCAGTAATCCCGTTGCTGAGAATAATTTCGAAGTTATTCTTACCGTTACCATTACCGCTAAGCTGGAAGATGACGAGACGGCATTCCTGGTAGAAATTCACCAGGGTGGTTTGTTTCTGGCCGAAGGCATAGAGGGCGAGCAATTGCGTCAGCTTCTTGGCATAGCGTGCCCCAATATGTTGTTCCCGTATTTGCGTGAAGCAGTTGACGCATTAGTGGTGAAAGGTGGTTTCCCTGCACTTGCTCTTCAGCCGGTTAATTTTGAGGCGCTTTATCGTCAAGCGCAGCAGCAGGCTGAGCAAAAAGCGGCCGCTGAACCAACTACTCACTAGGTGAGCTGGCGACGCTGGGCTGATCAAGTCTAGCGTTGCCCAATACCCCCATGTTTCATATTGCCCTGCATGAACCGCGTATTGCGCCCAATACCGGTAATATTATTCGTCTCGTCGCGAATAATGGCTGTCACCTGCATTTAATTGAACCGCTGGGTTTTGATCTCGAAGAAAAGAAACTTCGCCGGGCAGGATTGGATTACGCTGATTTAGCTCGGGTCAGCCGGCATGCGAATTATGAAAGTTTTCTGCAAGAAATGGCCGGTCGGCGTATCTTTGCCCTAACTACCAAGGGTAGCCGCAGCTACGCAGACGCCGAATTTAAAGCCGGTGATGTGCTGTTATTTGGCTCCGAAACCGCTGGCCTGCCGCAGAATATTCGCGATGATTTGGGGGTTGAGCACTGCTTGAAAGTCCCGATGATCGGTACGTCCCGCAGCTTGAATTTGTCGAATACCGTGGCGCTGGTAAGTTATGAAGCGTGGCGGCAGGTGGGGTTTCTGGGTTCCAGCTAGGCGACGGGCGTCTGACGCCGGATGTAAAAAAGCTCAGCGCGAGTGCTGGGCTTTTTTGCATCAGACGTCCGACATCAAGCGTCTGTCTATTTAAAATCAATCATCGTCGTCATCGCCACCCATACCCAGTTCTTTAATTTTCCTGGTCAGGGTATTGCGACCCCAGCCGAGTAAATTAGCCGCATCGCGGCGGCGTCCGTGGGTGTGCTTCAGGGCGGACTCGATCATGATTCGTTCAAATTGGGGTATTGCGCGATCTAGTAGTTTGTCGCGTCCCAGCATTAATTCCTGATCTGCCCAGCGCTTGAGGTTATCTTGCCAGTTAGATGCTGGCGCCGCTTCGCCCTGGGGTCTTTCCAGCAATTCTGGCGGAAGGTCATCAATGTGGATTTCACGGCCGGCTGCCATAACGGTTAGCCAGCGGCAGGTGTTTTCGAGCTGACGGACGTTACCTTGCCACTCCATTTGACAGAGGTATTCCTCGGTCTCGGGGCGCAGGCGTTTGGGCTCTACGCTTAGCTCGTTGCCAGCGCGGGTGAAGAAGTGCTGCATAAGTTTGGGAATATCTTCGCGGCGCTCTGACAGGCGTGGTAAATGAATACGGATGACGTTCAGGCGGTGAAAAAGGTCTTCCCGGAAGGTGTTGTTTTTTACCAGCTTCTCTAGGTGTTGGTGGGTGGCGGCAATAATTCGCACATCCACTTTCACGGGGGTGTGGCCACCGACACGGTAGAATTCGCCGTCTGCCAACACGCGCAATAATCGGGTTTGGGTATCGGCGGGCATATCGCCGATTTCATCTAGAAATAAAGTGCCGCCATTGGCTTGTTCAAAGCGACCGCGGCGCTGGGCGCTGGCGCCGGTAAAAGCGCCTTTCTCGTGGCCAAATAATTCCGATTCCATTAAGTCTTTGGGAATGGCCGCCATATTTAAAGCAATAAACGGTTTGGTTGCGCGGGGGCTGTGGCGGTGAAGCGCCTGTGCTACTAGCTCTTTACCGGTACCCGATTCGCCGTTGATGAGGACGGTGATATTTGATTGAGATAGCCGCCCGATGGCGCGGAAAACTTCCTGCATAGCCGGTGCTTCGCCGATGATTTCGGTGGCTTCTAGCGGCGCTTGTTCGGGGAGTAAATTGCGGTTTTTATTGGCGTGCTGCAAAGCGCGCTGGGTGGTGGCGACAGCTTCGTCGATATCAAAGGGTTTAGGTAAGTATTCGAAGGCGCCACCTTGGTAGGACGCCACTGCGCTGTCCAGGTCTGAATGGGCCGTTGTTATAATGACGGGCAGACCGGGATGCGCGGCGGTAATTCTTGATAGTAACTTTAAGCCATCAATACCGGGCATACGAATATCGCTAATGATAGCGTCGGGAACGTCCCCCTCGAGGTGGCCAAGCAGTTCGTCGCCGTTTTCAAAGCAGCGGGTAATGATACCTGCCTGAGTGAGTGCTTTTTCTAGCACCCAGCGTATCGATCGATCGTCGTCGGCTATCCAGACAGAATTAGCTTGGCTCATGAGGCTTGCTCCAGGGGAATGTGTAGCGAGAACACGGTGTTGCCGGGTTCGCTACTGCATTCTATAAGTCCGTTGTGTTGATTAAGTATTGATTGCGCAATCGACAGCCCGAGCCCAGTGCCTTCGGCGCGTCCGCTTACCATCGGTAAAAAGATGGAGGCGCGCAGCTTGGCGGGTATGCCGGGGCCGTTGTCTGCAATGTCGACACTGCAAACTAGCCGGTGACGGTGGCTGCCAATAGTGAGTTGGCGCAGTGTTCTGGTTCTAATAATAATTGTTGGGTCTCTATCGCTGAGCGTGTCTTGTCGCAGTGCTTGTTGGGCGTTGCGGATGACATTCAAAAAAGCTTGAATCAGCTGTTCGCGGTCACCAAGAATGTCAGGGATGCTGGGGTCGTAGTCGCGAATAATACGAATGTCCCCGTTTGATTCAGCTTCGACAAGCTGTCTTACCCGTTCTAATACTTCGTGGATGTTGGTCTTTTTCTTCTCCGGTGCGCGGTGTGGACCGAGCATGGTGTCGACTAGATTCCGCAAGCGGTCGGCTTCTTCAATAATGATATTGGTGTAGTCGTGGAGTTTGGGATCGGTGAGTTCGCGAGCGAGTAGCTGGGCAGCGCCGCGAAGGCCGCCCAGTGGGTTTTTAACTTCATGGGCGATGCCGCGAATTAGCGCCTGGCTATTCTGTTGCGATGAGAGCAGGCCCTCTTCACGGCTGATGCGAATCAGGCGATCTAATGGCTGCAATTCAATAATGAGAGATGTACGCCGATTTTCAGTTACTGGCGTCACTGCGTAATCCACGGTGATTTCTGTTCCTGAGCGCAGGGTTAATACCGTTTCGCGTTTGGTATACGCCTCGCAGTTGTTGATTGCGTCGAGCAGTTTTACGAGGGTGTCTTCTTGCTCGTGAAAAAGTTTAGTGATCGCTTCACCGTGAATACGTTGATCGGATACCGCCAGCAGTGCCTCTGCCGCCGGATTAATATAGCTGACGGTCAGGTTCGGCTCGACCAACAGTATTGCTGTTTTCAAGTTGTCGAGAATTTGATGGTAGATATTGCTCGGAGGCATAGCATCGCCAATATGTTCGTTATGTCTTGCCTTAAAGCAATTTCTAGGCCAAGCGAAATTGCGAGGACTTTATCGATGAATTCATAATTTTGTCTGCTCGATAGGACGAAGAGCCCTATTTTGGGGCCTTATTCTATGTGCTTGAGCAGCGGTTTTATGAGGCGAAATTGGTCACTAATTTGCAGTATGCACCTATAAGGTGCGTCCTGGCACGAGAAACTTCATGTGGCGTGGGCTTAATTTGTGGGCAGGTATACCATTACGCTACTGCTGTCTTCAGCGAGATTTTTTCCATCTTTGCTAATTAAGATGGCGCGTATTTGATGCTGGCCGCGGGTAAGTCGAGGTATCTCATGGCTGGTGGCGCTGGAGGTGGTGATGGTGCTGCCGTCTAGCTTTATGCGGATTTGCTGGCCGTCTTGCAAGGGTGTGCCAGTCCTGACGCTAACGGTGGTTGCCACTAGGCCGTTGGGGATGATGGTTCCGTCACTGGGGGAGCTTATTTGAATGGTGTTGCGGTCCATATTTACGTCGTTCACCTTGGAGCGTTGTGGCTCTGCGACGTCTACCGCGGGCGTCGTATTTAAGGTGGGGAGTGTCACGGTTTCGCTATTTTTGGGCGCTTTATCGGAAAACACCGTTCGTCCATTTTCGTCAGTGTAGCGATAAATTTCCGCATTTAAAGGCTGGCCGAGCAGCGCAAATAGGCAGCTTAAGATGACTGGTACGCGCATGATGGCTCCTTATGGTTACGCTGAGTCTAATAATGTCGCGAGAATGGCTAGTACTCCTTCAGCATGATATTGACGGGTACAGCGCCAAGCAAGCCGTTCCCTGCAAGACGCACTGGCGCAGGCGTAGTGGGCCTACGTCAAGCCAGTGCAACGCCGCAGGGGGCGGCCTGCTTGGCGCCCTGCGGGTCAGCCCTACGGCGGTCCATTGCTTCGTTATTTCCTCTCACCATAGGCCCACTATGCTTTCGAGAAAACGCCTCGCACTGAACCGCCGTAGGACTGACTGTACCCGTCAATATCATGTTGAAGGAGTACTAGGCTACAAGCATAAAAAAACCCGCCAGAGGCGGGTTCTTTTAAAGCGCTATCACGTATTACACGCTGTAGTACATGTCGAACTCAACAGGGTGAGTTGTCATGGCTAGGCGCTCAACTTCTTGGGCTTTAAGTGCAATGTAGGCGTCGATAGTATCGTCGTCGAAAACACCGCCAGCGGTGAGGAAAGAGCGGTCTGCGTCTAGTGCTTGCAGTGCTTGATCCAGGCTAGAGGCAACGGTTGGGATTGCCGCTGCTTCTTCTGCTGGAAGATCGTAAAGATCTTTATCAGCAGCATCGCCAGGGTGAATCTTGTTTTTGATGCCGTCCAGGCCAGCCATCAGCATGACCGCAAACGCGAGGTAAGGGTTGGCAGATGGATCTGGGAAGCGAACTTCTACGCGACGTGCTTTCGGATTTGGAACAAATGGAATGCGGATTGATGCAGAGCGGTTGCGCGCTGAGTAAGCCAGCATAACAGGTGCTTCAAAGCCTGGAACCAAGCGCTTATACGAGTTGGTAGAGGCGTTGGTGAACGCGTTGATAGCACGAGCGTGCTTGATGATACCGCCGATGTAGAACAGCGCAGTTTCAGACAGGCCGCCGTAGACGTCGCCAGCAAACAAGTTAACGCCATCTTTGCTTAAAGACATGTGAACGTGCATGCCGCTGCCGTTGTCGCCAACGATTGGCTTGGGCATGAAGGTTGCGGTTTTGCCGTAGGCGTGAGCCACATTGTGTACGCAGTACTTAAGAATTTGAACTTCGTCTGCTTTCTTAACGCAGGTGTTGGGGCCAACGCCGATTTCACACTGACCAGCGGTACCTACTTCGTGGTGATGTACTTCAATAGTAAGACCCATGTCCGTCATGGCGTTACACATTGCGCCACGCAGGTCGTGTAGGCTGTCGACTGGTGGAACGGGGAAATAACCACCTTTAACGCCTGGGCGGTGACCGGTATTGCCTTCTTCAAAGTTGTCGCCAGACTTCCACGCCGCTTCGTCAGAAGCAATCGCGTAGCTAGCGCCTTCCATTGATACTTTCCATTTAACGTCGTCGAAAATAAAGAATTCTGGCTCTGGACCAAATAGGGCGTTGTCGGCGATACCACTAGCCCGCATAAAGTCTTCAGCGCGCTGTGCGATAGAGCGTGGGTCGCGGTTGTAGCCCAACATAGTAGAGGGTTCTACGATGTTGCAGCGGATGATAATAGTTGATTCTTCAGTAAACGGATCTAAAACAGACGCTGAGTCATCTGGCATAAGAATCATGTCTGATTCGTTAATGCCTTTCCAGCCAGCGATCGATGAACCGTCAAACATTTTGCCGTCTTCAAAGAAACCGGCGTCAACATCGGTAGCCGGAATGGTGACGTGCTGCTCTTTGCCTTTTGTGTCGGTGAAGCGCATGTCTGCCCATTTCACGTCGTTATCGGCGATTAACTTCAGAGTGTTCTCTGACATTATGTACGTCCTCCAGAATAGAGAGTCTGTTAAAGGTTCGGCTAGGCCGAGTTAATGATGATTATATTCGCAACGTATTGTGCCGCATAGCGGAGCAATCTGTGAACCGTAAAAGCAATATATATGCCGTTTAATTGTGCTTGCTGTTTGGGCGCAGAGATCGTCGGTTGTTGGTGGTGATTAAAGATTGTGCGTAGCCACTAAAAATGTGCTTTATTTTGGTGCCTCATGGGAATTTATGTGCCATTTCGGTGCGCGTAGTTGGTTGGGCTGCATGGCGACCTAGGGAAGGCTATAATAGCCGCCCATTTATTTATGCGACCCTGTAATGAAATTTATCGTCAAGCTGTTTCCCGAGATCATTATCAAAAGTAAGCCTGTGCGTAAGAAATTTACTCAGCAGTTGCGAGATAATCTTCGGAAATTACTTTTGCCACTCGATCCTGGCTTGATCATTGTTCGCGATTGGGATCGTATCACTATCGAAACACATGCCACTGACTTGGATGTGCTGGAGGGTTTTGCAACGGTATTGTGCAATACCCCCGGAATTGCTCATGTTATCGAGGTCGCTGAGTACCCGCTAATTGATGTGCACGATATTTTTGAGAAAACCCGCGATGCCATTGGCGATAGCTTGCGGGGTAAGCGTTTTGTAGTTCGTTGCAAGCGCGTGGGGCAGCACGATTTTAACTCCAGTGAAATTGAGCGCTATGTCGGTGGTGGCTTGAATCAGCACGTCGAGTCCGCCGGCGTCGATTTGCATAATCCCGATGTAACCGTGCGTATCGAAGTGCGCAATGAGACTGTCTATATCGTTAATCGGCGCTTAGAGGGTTTAGGCGGCTATCCCTTGGGTACGGTTGACGCGGTGATGTCACTTATCTCTGGCGGCTTTGACTCCACGGTCTCAAGCTACATGATGATGAAGCGGGGAATGCGAACGCACTTCTGTTTTTTCAATTTAGGTGGTCGTGAGCACGAGGTGGGCGTGAAAGAGGTTGCCCTGTATTTGTGGCTTAAATATGGTGCGTCTCATCGGGTGAAGTTTGTCAGCGTCCCTTTCGAGGAGGTGGTTGGCGAAATCCTTAAAAATGTCGAAAACTCGCAAATGGGCGTTATTCTCAAGCGCATGATGCTGCGTGCGGCCTCCAACGTTGCAGCGCAGCTAGAAGTGCCTGCCTTGGTAACAGGTGAAGCCGTTTCGCAGGTTTCTAGCCAGACCTTGCAGAACTTATCTGTGATTGATCAAGTTACCGATACCCTCGTACTTAGGCCGTTGATTGCGATGGATAAACTCGACATTATTAAGGTGGCCGCGCAAATCGGTACCGAAGAGTTTGCCGCGAATATGCCTGAATACTGTGGTGTTATTTCGGTTAGGCCCACCACCCGGGCCAAACCGGAGAAGATTGCCGCGCAGGAGGAAAAATTTGATTTTTCCGTGTTGGAGCGCGCGATTGCGGCGGCGGAGTTTATCAATATCGATCAATTGGCTGACGAAGATAGAACCGTAGTCGATGTCGAGGTCTTATCTATTCCCGTGTCGGGATCGTTAATACTGGATGTGCGACATCCCGATGAGGTTGATCGCAAGCCCTTGAAGCTGGTCAATGCCGAGGTCCAGGCAGTGCCGTTTTATGAATTGCATCGCCGTTTTGTCGAATTAGATCAATCTCGAATTTATCTGCTGTACTGTGACAAAGGCGTGATGAGTCGGTTACACGCGTCGCACTTAGTAGAGCAGGGTTTTACTAATGTGAAGGTATATCGTCCATCATGAATAAGGAGTCAACTCCGCCTTTGTTTGACGTGCTAATTTCACCGCGCTGGGCTGACCAAGACAGCATGGGGCATATAAACCACGTGCAGTATTTTCGTTATCTCGAAGAAGCCCGCGTGCAATGGATGACAAATACCGGCTTTGGTATGAGTGGCAGTGGTGAGTTGTCTGGGATGATTGTCGCTGCGGCTGGGCTCAACTTTCGCAAAGAGTGGCATCATGACAAACCACTTCGCGTCAGAGCGTGGTCGGTGCATATCGGCAATAGCAGCTTCCGTTTATTACAGTCTTTGTACTCGGAAGATGGTGGCGAATTAGTTGCTGAGGGGGAGATTACCTTGGTGTGCATTGACGCCAAACACCGCCCGATACCAATAGCTGACAGCGAGCGGGCTCAGTTGCAAAAGTGCCTACTGGTTCAGTAGGCGTCTACTTGTTTGCTGGCGCGCCTAAGTTTAGGTTGTAGTATTTAAAGTGCTGATTTTCGAGTGTTAGCGTTGCCGTCATAATGGCGCTGCCGTGTTCAAAGCGCACATTGCTGCTATAGCTGAGCTTGGGCGGGTGATTGAGTATAGATAGCGCGCCACTTAAGCGAGAGAATATTGGCTCGTCCATGTCGGTGAATGCGCCTAGGTGCCTATAGCTTGCCGTTAACTCCTGTAGTTGCTGATCGCTGACTTCGGCTAGGGTTTCTTTTCCCAACTCTGATTTTAGGTCGCTCACTTCCCAGCTCGAAATTTTTTCTAGTGACGCTTTTAAGTAGCGGTCAGCATTCGCCTTGTAGTGGTTTTCGACTTCCCCGCTGTAGTAATAAAGCCCGCCAAAGCCGAGTAGGCCGGAAATAACAAACACATTTAAGGTGATATTGCGCACAGAGTAATCCTGTTCAGATAAGTTTAAGGCTGTTTAGAAATACAAGAATAATACCGATTGGGGCGAGGTAGCGCAGCACAAACCACCAGCTTTTGAAGAGAATGCTGTTATCCATGCCCACTTCGTGCGCGACCATCTTGCGCGGCATTACTCTACCAACAAATAACGCAATCATTAGGCCGCCCAGCGGCAGCATGATATTGGCGGTTAAGTAGTCAAGCGCATCGAATACTTCGCCATAATAAATGCAGGCTATGCCACCGAGCCACGCTATCCCTGTAAAGCCAAAGGTCGATAATGGGCGTTTGATGCCGTATTTTTCTAGCCAGGCAACGCCGGGTTCTATCAGTGAAATTGACGAGCTGAGGGCGGCTATACTGACTAGGGCAAAAAAGATAGTGCCGAAAAATTGCCCGCCAGCCATATTGGAAAAGGCGATGGGCAGCGTGACAAACATCAAGCCTGGCCCTTGTCCCGGTGTTAGGTCGTTGGCGAAGACGAGTGGGAACATGGCCATTCCCGCCACGAGTGCTATCACGGTATCTAGCGCGGCGATAGTCAGCACGGTTTTACCAATGGATGCTTTACCCGGGAAGTAGGCGCCATAGGCCATTATCGCGCCCATGCCTAAACTCAAGGTAAAGAAGGCGTGTCCCATCGCGACGAGAATCGCGTCGCTGCTAAGTTTGCTAAAGTCGGTGTCGAACATGAAGTGCAGGCCGGCGCTGAAATCGCCATTTATCCAGCTGTAGCCCAGCAGAAGCAGAAGAAAGCCAAAGAGAATCGGCATCAAAATATCGACTGATTTGCCGATGCCGTTGGTCACGCCGCCAGCAACGATTGATGCGGTGATCAAGGAGAAGATGGTGTGCCACAAAAATTGTTCTGACGGGTTGCTGAGCAGCGACGAGAAATTTTGTTCGATTTCAGCGGTGGGCTTTTGCAAGTAACTGCCGCTTAAGCTCTGTGCAACATAGTCTAGCGCCCAGCCCGCAACCACGCTGTAAAACATCATGATCATTAGGCCGGCCAGAATGCCAATCGCGCCGACAGCGCCCCACTTACCGCTCCTGCCAGCCGTTTTGCCCAGGCTGCTCATGCTGTGAACGGGGTCGCTGCGACCAGCTCGGCCTACCATTATCTCTGCAATCATAACTGGTACGCCGATGAGCAGAATGCAGCCTAAATACACTAGGACGAAGGCGCCGCCGCCATATTCGCCGGTGATATAGGGGAATTTCCAAATGTTTCCTAAGCCAACCGCCGAGCCGGTTGCGGCAAGAATGAAGGTCCAGCGGCTCTTCCATGTGACATTGCTTGTCATCGTTATTGGCATCCGTAGCGGAATGTAGTCGACTTTAATTTGATTGTAACGGCTATCGGCGTTACGCCCAAGAGGTGGTTGTTATTGGGCAAATAAGGATCATTAGGTGGTACTACGTCGTTAACTTTTGCTCGTTAGCTGTAAAATGCACGGCATAAATCATGTGCTTGGCTAATAAACCCGCTATAATCGCGACCTTATTTTAAATGGCGAAATTGCCAGTCCCACTATTTGCGTGCATGCCTTCGTATACAGATAGCAAAAATGTCCATCCGGAATTTCTAAATTATGAGTGAAGTCAGTAAGTTAAGAAACGTCGCCATCATCGCCCACGTTGACCATGGTAAAACCACATTGGTGGACAAGCTGTTGAGTCAGTCGGGAACCCTTGACCGCCGCAACCAAGATTCCGAGCGGATCATGGACTCCAACGACCAGGAGAAAGAGCGCGGTATTACCATTCTTGCGAAAAACACCGCAATTGAGTGGAACGGTTACCGTATCAACATCGTTGATACCCCTGGTCACGCCGATTTCGGTGGTGAGGTAGAGCGCGTTCTGTCGATGGTCGATAGTGTATTGCTGTTGGTTGACGCGGTTGACGGCCCAATGCCACAAACTCGCTTTGTAACTCAAAAGGCCTTCGAGCAAGGTCTGAACCCCATTGTGGTTGTTAACAAAGTTGACCGTCCGGGTGCACGCCCAAACTGGGTAGTTGATCAAGTATTTGATTTGTTCGATCGCCTGGGTGCGACCGATGAGCAATTGGACTTCCCAATCATGTTCGCATCGGCAATTAACGGCATTGCAGGTCTAGATTTTGAAAATCTAGCTGAAGATATGACACCGTTATTCCAAATGATTGTAGACAAGGTGCCGACGCCAGAAGTTGATGCTGTTGGTCCTTTGCAAATGCAAATTTCAGCACTCGATTACAATAGCTATGTTGGTGTAATCGGTGTTGGTCGTATCACTCGCGGTACCATGAAGGCCAATGACCAGTTGGTTGTCGTTGGTGCTGACGGCAAAAGCCGTAAGTGTAAGGTGTTAAGCGTGATGGGCTACTACGGTCTTGAGCGAGTTGAAGTGCCTGAAGGTAAGGCGGGCGAGATCGTTTGTGTGACGGGTATTGAAGGCCTGAATATCTCCGACACGCTTTGCGCGCCTAGTCATCCTGAAGCCTTGCCGCCATTGAGCGTAGATGAGCCAACGGTCAGCATGACCTTCCAGGTAAACGATTCACCGTTTGCCGGTAAAGAAGGCAAGTTTGTCACTTCACGTAATATTCGTGATCGCTTAGACCAAGAGTTAATTCACAACGTGGCCCTGCGCGTTGAGCAAGGTGAGACGCCAGATAAATTTAAAGTATCTGGCCGTGGTGAATTACATCTTTCTGTACTGATTGAAACCATGCGTCGCGAAGGTTTTGAAATGGGTGTTTCTCGCCCTGAAGTAGTACAGAAGATGGTCGATGGCGTGATTCAAGAACCGTTTGAGCATGTTGTTATTGATGTTGAAGAGCAGCATCAAGGTTCGGTTATGGAAGAGCTTGGCTTGCGTAAAGCCGAGATGACCAATATGGAGCCAGACGGCAAAGGTCGCGTTAAACTTGAGTTTATCGCACCAGCGCGTGGCTTGATTGGTTTCCGTGGCCAGTTCTTAACAATGACGTCTGGTAGCGGCATCATGACCACCGTTTTCGATCACTACGGTGAAGTGAAAGGCGGCGAGCTAGCTGGTCGTCAGAACGGCGTTCTTGTATCAATGGTTGGTGGCAAAACGTTGAGTTACGGTCTGTTCAATTTGCAAGATCGCGGCCGTCTCTTCTTGGGTCATGCGGCAGAGGTTTACGAAGGCCAGATCATCGGTATTCACAACCGCAACAATGATCTAGTTGTTAACCCAACCAAGGCTAAGCAGCTGACCAACGTTCGCGCTTCTGGTACTGATGACGCGCTGACGTTGTCGCCGCACATTAAACACACTTTGGAGCAGGCTCTTGAATTCATCGAAGACGATGAGCTGGTGGAAGTGACACCAAAGAGCATTCGTCTGCGTAAGAAACTGTTGAAAGAGAACGAGCGCAAACGCGCTAAGTAAACGTTCTCACTCCGGCGGCTGTGTTCCACAGTCGCCGTTCTCCCTCCCCCGATTCGATTCACACTATAGATCACATACCGATACGTCCGCGACTAGGCTACACTGACTAAGCGCAATTTTTGGATTGGTGTCGTTATGCTCACGATTTTTCCCGATATAAAGCCTTATCAAACTCATCATTTGCCAGTTCAGGCACCCCACGTTCTTTATGTCGAGGAATCTGGTAATCCTGATGGCATTCCCGTGCTATTTGTGCATGGCGGGCCAGGCGCTGGCTGTAGTCCAAGGGCGCGTTGCTTTTTTGACCCAGAGCGCTATCGCATCATATTATTTGATCAGCGCGGCTGCGGTCGCTCTGAGCCTCATGCCTGCCTGGAAAATAATACAACACCGGCGCTCATTGCCGACATGGAGCAAATACGGCAGTACCTAAACATTGATACTTGGGTGCTGTTCGGTGGGTCTTGGGGTTCTACCTTGAGCCTTGCCTATGCGCAAGCGCAGCCAGCTCGAGTAAAGGCCTTGATATTGCGCGGTATCTTTTTATGCCGCCCACAGGAATTAGAGTGGTTTTACAGCGAGGGCGGCGCCAGCAAAATCTTTCCCGATTACTGGAAAGATTTTGCTGATTGCGTACTTCCTCGCGACAAGGAAAATCGCATACAAGCTTATCATCGTGTACTGCATGGTCAGAATGAAGTGGCGCGAATGTCAGCTGCCAAAGCCTGGTCAATATGGGAGGCTCGCTGTTCGACGTTGCGGCCAAATCACGATGTCGAAGATCACCTAATGGACCCTCATACCGCCGTGTCGATGTCGCATATTGAAACCCATTATTTTATTAATGAGGCTTTTATGGAAGACAATCAGCTCCTTGATAATATGGCGGTGATCGAAAATATTCCGGGCATTATTGTTCACGGTCGCTACGACATGATTTGCCCGCTTGAGAACGCGGTAGAGTTGCATCAGCGCTGGCCGAGTTCAGAGCTGCATATCATTCGTGATGCCGGCCATTCCGCCTTTGAGCCAAGCATCTCTGATGCCCTGGTTAAAGCGAGCAATGATATTGCGGACCTACTAAGCAATGGCGAATTAAGTTACTAGCAGGCTGTTGAAAAACTACCTACGTTGCGTCTGCGGCGTTAAAAATGGCCTCAAAATGCTTATTTACTACGTGTAAACTCCGCTTTTTCAGCCATTTTTGCCTTGCATCCGCTGTCTCGCCAACGTTTTTCAACAGCCTGCTAGTGTGTTCATCGCAGTGGTAGGGATAAAATAAATTTGAAAATTAGGGTGTGAATGAAAGCGTTACTGCAGCGTGTACGGTTTGCGAAAGTTGAAGTTGATGGGTTATGCGTTGCCGAAATAGAGCAAGGCTTGCTGGTTTTTCTGGGTGTTGAGAAGGACGATAGTGAAGAGCAGGCCGCCAAACTGATTAGCAGGCTACTTGCGTATCGAATTTTCGCCGATGACGAAGGAAGGATGAATAAGTCAGTCACAGATATTAATGGCGGGGTGCTGCTGGTGTCGCAATTTACTTTGGCGGCAGATACTAAAAAAGGATTGCGTCCGGGATTCTCTACTGCGGCTGACCCCGTTCGCGCAGAAAATTTATATGATTATGCCGTCGAGGATTTGAGCGCAAAACACGCTAATGTTGCATTTGGTCGGTTTGGTGCCGATATGCAAATCAGTTTGCTCAATGATGGTCCGGTGACGTTTTTGCTAGAAGCTTAGAGTGATATAGGGGCTTCTTAAAAAGTTCACTTTAGTTTTCGTAAAAGTAATAATTCACGTCTGCAAAAAATATTAGGAACTGTTTGCTAAAACGCAGTCTAAATCGCTGTCTACATTATGGAGAGCGAAAATCATGTTAAACAAAAAAACGATATTACTTGCGGCGGGTTTCACCAGTGCAATTGCTGCGGGTCCATTATTCGCAAAAGATTTTAGCTACACTTATGTTGAAGGTGGTTTTGCCGATGTTGAAGTTGACAACGACGATGCCGATCAAATTTATGGCGGTGGCTCATTAGCATTGGATCGAAATATTTTTGTTCGCGGTTCAATTGGGAACCTCGATTACAACAGAAATTTAGAGTTTGATACCGTGAGTATAGGTGTCGGTACTCCGAGAAAGCTATCTGATCGCAGCGATTTAGTGATGGCTTTAGACTATAGCTTTGCTGAATCGGAAAGTACTAATCCAGTGCTAGATAATATTGATATCGATACCTTAACAGGTAGCGTCATGTCACGTACTTGGCTTACCAATAATATTGAAGGTAACTTAAGTGCTGGTTTGGCATATCAGGATGTTGATGGTGATTCCGATTCGGGTGCGGTATTGGGTGCCGGCTTACGTGTCTATATTGTTCCGCAGTTTTCAGTAGCGGGTAATATCAGTCGCAGTTTTGTGGGTGACTACGATACTGATTCAGTAGGCATTAACGCACGTTTACAATTCTAGTATCTTTAGAATTAGAAGGGCTGCGCGAGCTCTTCAACCTTTAGTAAAATCCTCGTCGAAAGACGGGGATTTTTTATATTAAGACGTTGTGATTTTTGTGCTATTTTGTCGGCTAGGGTTTGCAAATAGCCCGCACGATGATAAGAACAAGCTGATATCCCCAGTCCAATATTGCTAGGGTTTTTATAGATTGGATTTAAATCTGTGACGTATATAAAAATAGGTGTGTAGTAGTCAGTGACAGACAAAGCCGATATCAAGGATACGCTTAATCCTTCAGGGGACGCCATGAAGGTTTACTACTGGTACGGCGGTTTATTACTGTTGGCTAAATCCTTAGTGCTTAATAGGCCGACGACATCAATTGCGGCAACTTTGCGAATTGCTCTCGCGGAACCATACAAAATAGAAGTCGATGGCCGGCGTTTGACTACGCGGGCATCGATTGTTGCTCCTAAGTGCCGCAGAGCGAGCTTGGATGCAACTAATAGTAATATGGCGTTATTTTATCTTCCTGTTGAGCGGCCCGAGTATCGACGGTTGCGCCAGCGCCTAGGTAGTGAGTCGATATTAGAATTAGATATGGCCGACTTTAGCGCGGTTCTACCTCAATTGAAAAAGGCTTTTGATGGGCAGCTAGCCAATGCTGAGCTAAAGACAATGGTCAACGAGACCCTGTCTATCGTGGCGGGCCCAGCTCGGGAGCTTGCAGTCATTGATCCGCGGATCGTGAGATGCTGTGAGATCATGGCGAATATGCCGTTAAATGAATTCAATATTGAGAATTTAGCACAGCAAGTTTATTTGTCGTCATCTCGCTTGCGAAGCTTGTTCAAGCAAAACATTGGCCACTCTATTGGAGAGTACGCGAGGTGGTCAGCAGTGTGGCAGGCGGTAGACCAGTACACGCCAGGCCGTAGTTTTACCGACGTCGCCATGGAAACGGGCTTTTTCGATTTACCCCATGTAAGTCGCACTTTTGTGGAAGTTTTTGGAATCAGCCCCTCACTGGCCATAGATTCTGATTTTATTGATCGCCACCGTATTTGCTAAGTTCGTGTCACTAGTCAGCTCTGCCGCGATCGCTCCTGTGCCGTTTTCCTTCCTTATTTAATATAGTCATGTCATACAAGTCAGCGTTTTATGACATGTGGAATTATATGCCTTTATAAAAATAATAAGCTGGAATGACGCCAGCTTAAGGGAAAGGGCATGATGTATAAAAACAACGCTGCCAGCATTTGTTTGGCTTTGGCGACCGTGTTGTTCTCCGGAAATGCGCTCAGTAATTTTCTTGATAGAATTATAACGCTTGGTGAAAACACCCAGATATTGCCAAATACCCCGCAAGAAAATATCCCAGCGGCTTCGGCGCCAGGCTGGAAAACTCGCCCACCTGGAACAATTGTTGAGATCTTTGACGCGCCATCGTCGAGCAGAGTCGCGGGGGCTGCAGAGGCGTTATTCGTTCGTTATACCACTGTGGATGTTCAAGGGCTACCGGCATTGGCGTCAGGCTTAGTATTGATTCCCGAGGTTCAATTCCATGCGAACGGCCATTGGCCTCTGGTTGTGTACGGCCATATGACAACAGGTGTGGCGGATGCGTGTGCGCCTACACATGGCGTTGTTGGCTCCAGCGAGTTGCGGCGTATGCAGCAAGGAGATGAGGTGGCACATCAACTTTTAAGCCGTGGTGTTGTTGTTGCGAGGCCAGACTATGAAGGCCTTGGCGAGTCGGGGCCACACCCTTACTTGCGCGGTGATTCGCTCGCGCGGGCAATGCGTGATATGGCTTCCGCAGTTGGTCGAAATTGGAATGGCATTGGTGATAAGTGGGTCGCCGTTGGTCATTCGGAAGGTGGTGTTGCCGCCCTTAATACTGGAAGTCGCGACCATCCCAGCGCCGCGGAGTTAAAGCTTATTGGTGTAGCCGCTATTACACCAGTCACGCGGCTAGAGAACCTGGTTGCTGTGCTAGAACCGTCGCCCGTCACGGCCCCTGGAGTCGATGTCGCAGTGGCGTTAGCGGCCTTGGTGCTTAAAGGTATTGCGAGTGTAGATTCGGATTTTGAACGCTTATTACTCGAAGAAGGAGGCTTGTCGCCGCGCGCGCTAGCATTGTGGCCGGACCTTGAGCGTCTGTGCTTAGAAGATCTCAGTCATAAATCCTCTTGGGGTGGAATAGCGCCGTATGAGCTTAAGGGACCTCGTGGAAGTGAAGTCGTCGCGGAAGTACGAAGAGCTTTGCAGGAAGATGATGTCCGCTTAATTCCTATGCGCCGCGATATAGCCGTTCGTATTGATGCAGGTATTTTGGACACTGTAGCGCTGCTGCCGTTCACCGATGAGCTTGCCAGCCAGTATCGAGCGCGTGGCTACGATCTCACCTACGAGCGTTGGCTGGCGGACCATTCGCCGGTGGCTGATGTGGCTGCACCGGCTATTGTTAACTGGGTTATGGAGCAATTTACGAAATGAGTATTTTAAGCGAAATAGCTCGTGACACATGGTCCCGATATAACGACAGTCGGGCGTGCTTTGATATTCAGCGTCGCCAATTGCCACGGCGCATAATGCTGATGGTGATCGTCTTGGTTTTATCGTTGGTTATTACTGGATGCAAGTCATCAAGTGGCGGCTCTAATACTAGCGCCGTGGGAGGTGGGCAGCCTAGCTTGCCGTCGGATCCAATGGATCCTGCGCGCCTTAAGCGCTGGGTCACGGAGCTCTGCGATTTTCAGCCACGTTGGGCGGGTTATCCTGAAGAACGTAAGGCTGCGGAATGGTTGGCTAAGCGCTTGAGCGACGCAGGTATCAGCACTGAGATCGAACCTTATGGGATGCGAAAGTGGCAACTCGATGACTGGGATATTGCTTTGATTGAAAATGGCGTTGAACAGGAAATAAATAGTTTTCCAATTTGGTCAACGCGGGCGGGCACCGGCACTGCAGAACTGGTCGATGTTGGTTTTGGTAGTGAGCTGGAGTTACTCGCCCAAAATCTTGAAGGTAAGGCTGTTGTCGTGACCGGACGGGCATTATTAAACGTGTTTTCGACTTACTCGTCTACTTACCATCGGGCCGCGGAGCTGGGTGCAGTGGCGATGTTTGTTACGTCAGACGCCCCGGATAATCTTATTCGGCCTACCAGTTCGGGGGAGAATTTTTTAGACGACAATGAGATTCCGGCTTTTCAATTAGGTGCTCAAGATTTGGCGCGTCTGCGCAAGGCTGCGCACAAGGGCGGTTCGGTAGCGTGGCGTTTAGATGCCAAACATGTGGACGGAACGACCCATGATGTTGTCGCCCGGCTTCCTGGTTCTGGCGCAGAATCGGGTACGATTCTAATTGCAGCCCATTACGATGCATGGTTTACAGGCGCCTTAGATAATGCGACTGGCGTTGCTGGGCTCATCGGATTAGCAGAACATTTTGCGTCTGTCCCACAGGACGAGCGGCCAAGAGATATCATATTCTTGGGCGTAACGGGACATGATGTGGGGTACCCACACGGTGGTGTTAGTCGTTGGATAGATACCTATCCTGAGGAAGTGGCTAATCATGATCTATTTGTAAACTTGGATCACCTTGCCGCAAAAGGTGAGGAGCACATTACTGGTACAGGGCTTATTGATATGCTTGGTTTGGTAGTGGAGCGACCCGGTGATGAGGAGCGCGCATTGTTTACGACGTTCCATCCGGCCCTTATTCGTACGTTTGCACCTTATCTTGTCAAATATGGTTTATTGGCAGTGCCGCTGCCGACTGTACCGTCGGTTACCGCTAACGGTGATTTAGAAGGTGCGATGGGTGAGCTCGGTGTTCCCAGTGTAAATCTGACGATGGCGACCCCACATTATCACACCGAGGAAGATACGCCGGACCGCATTCCGGCAGAGCAATTATCGCGTGCAGTAAGTGCTTATCGAGACTTTATTACGGATATGATTTATATGAGTCGAAGTCAGATTGTGTCGCCGCTGTAAAAACGACTCTGTTCGTGCGGCTAGTTTGTCGTGAGCGCATTGCTGCGGGCGTATGTTTTGCTAGGTTGTTTTGAGCATCGGCGCGATCGCGTCGATACTCTTTTTTACAATACTGCATAGCTAAACAGAAGCCCGCTGCTGAAAACGTTGCTTCTTACGGTAAGGAAATACGTCTGCGACATAGCCGTTGCGAATTGTTTCCTGTAATCCGCGCCAATACTCAGGGTCATACAGTTCACTGTGTAGCCTGTCGAAAACTTTCTTGGCGTGCTGATTGCCAGAGAAAAATAATCTAAATTCTTCTGGAAATACATCTTCCGGATTGACTTCATACCAGGGCTGGGTAGCCATGGCTTGCTCGTCATTTTTTGGTTCCGGCAAGCTTCTAAAATTACAGTCTGTGAGCGGGCATATTTCGTCGTAGTCGTAGAAAACAACGCGGCCATGACGTGTTACGCCAAAGTTTTTAAGCAACATGTCCCCAGGGAAAATATTACCCGCCGCAAGCTGTTTAATCGCGTTGCCATACTCGCCCATTACACTTTCTAATTGTTGCTCATCACAATTTTTAAGATATAAATTTAACGGTATCATTTTGCGTTCTATGTACACATGTTTGAGTAGCAGTGCGTTGCCGCTCACTCTTATTTTCGAGGGCGCTTCTTTCTCAAGTTCAGCAATTAATTCATCAGAAAAACGACGGCGATCAAAAGCCAAATTATTAAATTCCTGAGTGTCGGCCATGCGGCCGCCGCGATCCCAGCGCTTTACTAGGCTATAGCATTGACGCACGTGTTCTTGAGTCATGTCCTTAGGTGGCGTGAAGCGGTCTTTGATTACTTTGTATACATAACCGAAGTCAGGGCGGGTAAACACTAGCATAACCATGCCCTTTATACCGGGAGCGATAATATAGGGTTCTTCGCTACTCGCAGTGTCTTCAACAGCAAAGCGATAGAACTCGGTTTTGCCGTGCTTGGGCATGCCAATGGCACTGTAAAGTTCGAAGATTTCTTTGTTCGGCATCAGCCGGTGCAAGAAGGCGATGTATTCCGAGGGTATGGATGTATCCACCATGAAATAGCTGCGGCTAAAACTAAACAAAATAGAAATATCATCGGGATCATATAAAACGGTATCGACGAAAATGGATTTATTTTCGCTGTGAAGGATAGGTAGCACAAAGGGCATACTAAAGTCGCCGCTAACAATGCGGCCTACGAGATAGGCGGCCTTGTTGCGGAAGAATAAAGACTCCAGCGTTTCGACGATAATGTCTTTCCCGCCATCGCGAATTTTTGGAATGAATACCTTGTTGACCACGTTCATGATAAAACCGATATCGCGCTGCTGATCTTCCCACGGGATATTAAATTCGCAATCGTCCAGCATTGACCTAACAATATCGGCGGCGTTGTCTCCGTCAAATCGGTAGCGCTTGAGGATGGAGTCGCTTGCTGTGGGCGGTCGCTCTTGGTTGGAGGTCAGCGCAAAAGTATGTATGTCGCGAATTTTCTCATGATCAAAGACATGGCAATAAATAGAGTTGAAAAACGATTGAGCGATTTCATAATTGTCGTGATGCTGGATAAGCTCAGAGTATTCCTGCTTGGCAATTTCCCAGTTATCCCGATCTTCCACACTGCCGCCGGTGATGGTGTAGGCCGCCTCCGCAACGATAGCGCGCTTTTGTTTCCAGAGAACTAGCCGGTCGCGAATAGCCTTCTGTGCTCCGTGCCAGTCGGCTGCTTCAAAGCGAGCTTGGGCGCCGAGAGTGATATTTTTGTACTCTGCGAAAAACGCATCAAAGCCATTCAAAATGGCCATGGCAAGCCGGCGGGTGTTTGTGGTCACGTTGTTGTGTTGTCCTTGTGTGTTGCTATTAGATTGTTGCTGTATGCTGGACGGGAGATGAGGGCGCAGATTGAAGTCTGGCGTCGGATGTCTGACGAAAAATAAACACGCACCGCTTGATCGTAGCATGTGTGTGATTGATCATT
>TARA_R110002049_G_scaffold231127_2_pt1 | contig 73169 bp, 94 predicted proteins | sample TARA_R110002049 | Tara Oceans TARA_R110002049 (sample SAMEA4396941) | marine metagenome | biome: Polar Biome; feature: [SRF] surface water layer (ENVO:00010504); material: water (ENVO:00002006), including particulate matter (ENVO:01000060) such as... | depth 5 m | reverse complement strand
CAAAAGGATGCACTAGGAAACATTATCTCTAGTGATACCATCAAAACAGATAATGTATTAGATGTAAAGTCAGTAGCTTATACTGCTGCAACTCCAAAAGCTGTTACAATATCAGCTTTAACTGTTGATGCTGGTACTCTTTATACAGTAAATATCGAGATACAAGGACATGGTTCTTTATCACCAGAAGATATTTACTTGAAGCAAGGGTATTACAAAGCTGCATCTGGAGATGATCAAGAAGCTATCGTAGATGGTTTGATTGCATCATTGAATCGTAATTTTTCTCGTGAAGTTGGAGCAACTGCTTCTACTAATCGTAGTTTCACATTTGCTAAAACAGGTTCGGGAGCTTCTGCTGCTTTAGTTGTTACTGGTAAAGCTGATGCTGCTGATTTCGATGGAGATAAGAAAATTAAAGTATATGATGATTTCAATGTTGATATAACTTGTACTACTTATCCAACTGTAACTGTTACAACTGCTTTTTCTGCAGGTGTAGGTACAGGTTACCAAGTTGTTGAGATGGAGCGTTACCTATTAGGTGAAAGAGGAGATGCTTACAGAACTAATGGTTATCCACATAACATTGTTGGGCCAGATTTAGTTTCTACTGCAAGTGGATCTTATGACTTAATTGAAATATCTTATTTCGACGAAGGAAGAGACGAGGCTAAGAAGTCTAAGAAGAACCTTACTATCGCTATGCCAACTGCAGTTATACCAAATACTAATGTAAACAGTGTTATAGCTGATTTGAATACCATATTAGGTGCAGGTAGTGTAGATACGATCAAGGCATCGTAGTCATAACTTAGGGAAACTTAAAGAGAGTAAAGGGACTGGAAACTTATTTCCCAGTCCCTTTTTTATTTAACTAAATTAAGAAAAACAAAATGGCTATCAATGTAACAAAATTTTTAGTAGCTACCGATCTAGCTTCTATTGATCTGGATGTAAATGTAACTATCGGTGAAACTGTCACTGAGTTACTATTATGGACAGATAAAACATATAAAGATCCTGCACAAGCAATAGACTTATCTAGTTTACTTGCAGGAGCAAATGAGACAGAGAATATTACAATATCTGCAGAGGACGCTGGGCTTACATCATTTACCGGTATATATTTTGCTCAAATCACTACAAGTGAACCTGAAGCATTAATAACTGCCACATTCAACCTTACACAATATTATGTAGTTCAAGCACAACTTGTTGCTAACATTGATTTGTCATGTTTGAGTTGTAATGGCAACTTCCAAAATGCATTACTCTTTGATTTGTATTTAGAGGCAACAAAGAATTCTCTATTATTAGGAAGATTCCAAGATGCAATAACATACTTGAATAATTTAATAATCACTGTCGAAACTTCTGATTGTGATGCTTGTGATGATATTGAGGCAGTTGTCTCAACAGCAGGCAACGTAGTATCAGTAGGTGTAATTGATTGTGTCTTAACAGAAGCATAATGGAAAATAAAGAAGCAAGAATATTTATCACATCAGTAGGTAATGTGACAGCTAGATTGGAGAATTACGGAGATGCAAATACAGATCAGGTTCACTTATTGAAACTAATCTATAAGTATGCATGTTATTCACCTACCTATGCTTGTCTTCAAAGGCTTGATTCTATGGTTGCTGAATTACAGAGAACCAGTCCATTTATCTGTTTAGAGAAACAAGCAGTTGCAGGGTATGTAGATACAGAAATAACTATACCTGAAGTAGTAATAGGTGTTGACGGTAATGAAGCTCCTACAATAACTGCAGGTGCAGTGACATTAGCAGATCCTAATGATGATTACACATTCTCTTATGCAGATATGTTTTCAGGATGGTCTGATGATTCTAGTGGAGTAGCAGGTAACTTTGTAATAAAAACTCTACCAGGTCAAGGAACTTTAAAATATAACGGTACTGCCGTAACAGTAGGAGTGCTATATGCAGATCCTACATTATTAGTTTACAGTAGAAACGTGGATACTGGATACTCAATATCATTCACTTATAGTGCTTATGATACAGATTCTCAGTTACCATTAGAATCTAATACTGTTGCTATGGATGTTACAGTAGAAGCAATAACAACATCAAATGAACCAGCAACAGTGGGAGATAGAGCACAATACGCAGGGAATAGAGTAACAACAGTATTCTCTTCTGCAGACTTTACAACAGAAGCAATAGCACCTTATTTTGATCCAGAATCAAATGAGCTTGATTCAATTAGAATTGACGAAGTATCTACTGCTAATGTAGGTGTTTACTATTACTTAGGAGTTGTAGTCGTTGAAGGGCAAGTGATAACTAAAGCTGAATTAGATTCAGGTGCATTCTATCATGTAGCTCCAGATGTCAATGGAATTTCAACTGACTCATTTAATGCTAGTGTTCGAGATACTGGCTCAATGATTTGGGTACAATAATTTAAAAACAAAATCAAATGTTATATACAATAACAAATAGTGGACTTCAGAATGGTCGTCCAACACAGATAGGAGCTAACACTATAAGCCTTGCTTATGGTGCTACTCATGTCTTCACATTAGCTAATTTCACAACTGAGACTACTCCAGCGTATTCAGATCCAGAAGATGATGCTCTATCTTTAATAAAGATATTGACATTACCATCTGTAGGAACTCTGAAATTAAACGGCATAGACGTTATAGTTGGTCAGCAAATAACTTCTGGTCAAATATCAACAAATAACTTTACCTACGTATCTACTATTGATGGTGATTACACTTTTACTTTTGATGCTGCTGATGTTGGTTCTAATTCATTAAGTGGATTATCTACTGGTATTATTACAATGTCAGTTGCAGAAAAGATTAATCTACCACCAAGCGTTGTGGGTGATAATGCTTTCAATTTATCTTATGGTGATAGCTTGATTTTTACTACTGCTAATTTCACATCAGGAACTACACCTGCTTATGTTGATCCAGAAGGTGATCCACCTCAATCGGTGAAAATATTGAGCCTTCCTGCTAATGGTGATTTGGTTCATAATGGAATAAATGTAATAGTAAACCAAGTCATTCCTGTTTCAGAAATAAATTCAGGGTATTTGATTTATGAGCCAGACTTGTCTGAAACTGCTTTACAAAACTTATCATTTAATTTTTCAGTTGCCGATACTGGCTCTGGAATTCATACAGAATAATATGGGTACAATATCAATTATAATTAACGAAGAATACACTGATCCAATTGGAGAAGGGAAGTTAGGGGTATTAGTTAATGTAGATAGCAACTGTTTTAAAGAGTGGTCAGTTACAGCAAAAACATCTTCTAGTGTTTGGATAGAATGGACAATAACTGGTAATGGTGGAACCGTATATAAGACATCAGGGACTACTATTAATGGAGAAACTTTAACTTCAAATACTTCATACCAAATGAAGATTGATAAATACAAATCTCTAAACAATAATCAAAATACTAATTTAACTCAAATAACAGTCACTTTAAGAGATGGGTCTGGTGGAGCTATATTAAGTTCATCAACATTATCAAGATATCATACTAATCAAAATTGTTAGTATATCATAAAGTTGTGACACAATAATTTGACTTGTACTGCTGTTTAACCTATATTTGCTATTAGTATAATTCTTAACTAAAATAGATGCAAGATTTAGAAATTATCAAAGATTTTCTTCGTAACAGAAAAGGATATTTGAAAAAAGGAAATGAAGCATGTGCGTATGGACTTCTTAGAAAGACCAACAAAACATTCTCATTCAATTTAATTAAGCAGGCAAAGAAAGAAGTTAAAAATGAAATCAAACACCAACAGAGTAAGCCATTATTGTCGAGGGAAATAGTTGAAGATTTCAGAGATCATGTTGAAGATAATAAACAAAAATTAGAAGGTACTCCTTTTACTCCAACATTAGTTAAAAGGAAACAACCTAAAGTAAGCGTTACTCCTTCTATAAAAGATCAAGTTGGAATGCACATATTACTTGGATGTAATCATGTTCCATTTCATAACCAAAGATTACACGCAGGTATAAGAAACCTAATGCGTGATTATCAATACAATATAAAAGGATTTCACCTTATGGGTGATTTTGCTGATATTAACACCCTATCATCGCATGATAGAAAAATGTTTACAGCAGTTCCGGGATTAACTCTTAATATGGAGTATGATGCTTGTAATGAAGAATTAGATTTATTCGAGCAGTATTTACCAGAGGGATGTTGGAAAACCTATTTATATGGAAACCATGAGGACAGACACAATAGGTGGATGAAGAATATGGATAATGCTAAGACTCCTTTACTATCTCCGATGGATGGAATGTTATTAGAGGAAAGAGGGTATCAAGTAAAAAATAAATGGTCACAAGACTTTTTTACACTTGGAACTAATTTCCAGATATTTCATGGCGTGTACTTCAGTATTCATAATGCTAAAGCTCACTTAGATAAATTAAGAACATCTTGTGCGTATGTCCATACTCATAGAATCCAGAACTATCGTGAAGGAAATATGTCAGCATTTAATATTGGTGGATGTGCAGATTATAATTCTGCAGCTTTCAATTATGCTAGTCGTCCTATGAAGGCACAATGGGCAAATGGCTTTGCAATCAATATGATTGACGAGCAAGGAAGATCTAATTTAACACAAATCTATGTTAATCCAGATGGAACATTCTGGTTTGGTGGACGCTTGTACTAATTCAGGTCTAGGAAAATTAGGTGATAACATAGAAGGTGTTGAAAATGCATTAAAATACTTAAATAAATAACAATGACTAAAAGACAAATTATATATACTATATTCGAGAAGATTGGTGTTATCAGTGATGACACTAAACTTACGGAAGAATTAGTTTCAAGTTTGATAGATACAAAGAGAGCTATGTTGTTGAAGCAACAGTATGCTAAGAATAGCTGGCACATGCCTATTGAGATTAAGCAGGAGCTTTGTATGGATTTAGAATTAGTCAATAAGGTTGATGGATACTCATGTGGTGGAAAGATTCTTTCTACTAAAGTGGCTCTACCTAATTCGATTAAGATTAAAGGTAAAGAAGGGCCACTTGCAGTAAGAAGATCTGATAGTACAGTGATAGCAATTAATATAGTTGCAATCGAAAGAATACCGTTTCTGTTTGAAAACAAGTTTACTCAGCACTTAACTTATTGTGCTGTTGATTTCAGTGGAAAGCTATATCTCATTTCTAAGGACACTAAACACAAGTTCCTTAAAAGTATAAAGGTTACTGATATATATGAGCAACCTGATACAGCAAATGAACTGGTATGCGATGCTAAAGACTTAACAACAGATGTATGGGATATTGATTATCCAATTGAGAGTTCTATGGCTGATGTAGTCGTAGAATTAGTCGTTGCAGATTTAACTAAATCACTTGTAGTACCAGGTGATAGAAATAATAACGCTTCAGATGACAGAGAGTAAAGAAGATAAAAGGATTCATAGAGTAAAGGCTGACTTCGGTAGTGGAGATTTCTATAATCACTTTGCTTCTGATCCACAAATGAAAGCATTAATACCTAGAGTTACTTACGGAGAAATATTGAGAGAATTTAATGGACACGTAAGAGATAGAATTTCTACTAAAGGAGCAGAGTATTTCTTTCCTTCTAAAGTAGGAAAGGTTGAATTAAGAAAGATAAAAAGTGAAGTTAAGATTGATGATGATGGAAACATTATAAATAATCTACCTATTAATTGGAAAGCCAGTAGAGAACTATGGGCTGAAAATGAAAAGGCAAGAGAAAAGAAAACAAAGATTAGATACACTAACGAGCATACTGATGGTCACACTTTCAGAATATTCTATAAGAGATCTAAAGCTAATTTCAAAAACAAAAGCATTTATAAGATGCGTTTTAATAGAGACTTGAAACGTCAGTTATCAAGATCTATATTTGCAGGACTAATTGATGCATTTTTAAAATAATATTTAATCTGGCAAAAAAGAAGATTCGGCTCAGGGAATATACACACGCTGCAATTTGGTAACAAATATAATCCTTAACTCAAGTGTATTTATGTGGAGCTTAACCACAAGATTAAATAATTAAAAAATACAATATGGCAAGCACAGGTAATTTAGTAAGTATAAAAATGGTAGCTGATAGGTTAATGAGAAATCCTCTGATGAAGGATCTCAACTATGAGTTCATTGTAGATAACGCGATACAAGTATTAAGGATACTTGAAGCTCCTTCTATCTTTGTTACACGAAGAGAAGGATTAAATGTCGTTAATTACAGGGCACTTAAACCTGTCGATATGATTAAGGTTGATGGTTTAGCTAGAACTGACTTAGGTGCAGAGCCAATTCCATTGACAGCTAGTGAAGATATAGCTCAAGAGTTCTTTCATGTTGGAAACAATCTTCCAAATAGAGAAGATTACACTTACTCACTTAACAGTAAGTATATCAATGTTAATTTTGAAACTGGGACAGTTAATATCATTTACAAAGCTATTGCTACGGATGAAGAGTGTTATCCACTTGTATTAGATAATGAAACACTATTAAGATGTGTTGAGAGTTACATACGATGGAAGTGGTACGATATACTAAATGATATGGATATGATATCAGACAGAAAGCTAAACAAGGCTGAGTCTGATTACTGCTTTAATGTAGCTCAAGCAGATGCTAATCTCAAATTGCCAAGTGCAGATGAGATGGAAGCATTAACAAACATGATTACACAAATTCTTCCAAGTACTACTGAATTCAAAAGAAGATTTGAATTCTTAGGTGCTCAGGAACAAATGAGAATCAATTAAGATGATAAAAAAGCACGAGGCAAGCTATCAAGGTATGTCTAAAGATTTGGCGAGTGATCTCCAAACTGACAAGTACTTTGATGCCAAGAACATAAGGATATTAGCAACGGATCAAAAGAGTTCGTTTGCTGTTACGAATGAGGCTGGTAACGAACTAGTCTTTTCCATTTCTACTCCGGTATTTGATTTCACTAATACTAGAATAGCATATACTGTTGGTTATACTACCAAGTATCTGACCTATGCTACTGTAAGCAATACTATACCTCGATGTGAATTAGAAGAGACTTACGTGGACACTACTGGCAGTCCAGTTGCACTTACTTCTGGGACTCAAGTAATCATTGGTACAAAAGAATTGAGAGATTCAGCATTGATAGTCACAACAGATGATAATGGATTTGATTGCTTCTGGGAACTAACTAATCTTAATGATGGTACTTTCGATTTAGATTTACTATACATGAACAATCTCGGGTTATCTAAAAATAATCTGGTTCAGGTATTATTCAATTACGAAAATTCAGTTATACAAAAAATATACTTTGTTGATGGTAATCATCAACTTAGGTTCTTAAATTTAAGACAAAGCATCGTTAATGGCGATAGAGATAATTTAGTTGATCTTAGTGCTAGTGCGATTGATACCGTATCTACATTTACATTATCTCAACCTGTCATTGATGGAGTTGTAGCAGGTGGATCACATACGTCAGGTAAAATACAATATGCTTATGGTCTTTATATTCTTAATGGTGCACAAACAACTGTATCTCCATTATCAGAGCTAGTAGCTATTGATAAGGGCGATGGACTTGGTGGTGGAGAAGTTAATGAAATTTTAGGAAGATCTGTTCAGGTAAATATTCCTGATATTGATCCAAAATTTACAAACATAAAATTATACTCAATCAAGTACACTTCATATAATCAAGCACCAGAAATTAAAATTGTTGCAGATAAGCAGATTGATGACTATTCATCTATGCTTATTACAGATGATGGTTCGTCACAAGAAGCAATCTCATTAGAGGCATTTGTATTCTTAGGTTCAGATCCTATCGTACCTAAACACATAGCCACTAAAGATAACAGATTATTCCCAATCAATATTACTCAGAGTAAATTTGAAGTTGATTTAGACACCCGAGCTTATTCATTTAGTTCTGGGCCTGTTTGTCAAGTTTTAAATAATCCTTACGTAGATGCTTACCTAAATGTATTAGGTTCAACAACTACTGTAACTAGCCCTGATTTTGTACTTTCTCCTAGACACGATGCTGTCAATAAGGATTATGATGTATATAAATATCAAGATGATGGTAGTACTTTAGGTGCTACGGGGAAGTATGTAGAAGTAGAGGTTGTTCAATCAGCTTTAACTGATGCTCAGGCTGAAGATTTACAGTTCCTAAAGGATAATGAGCTTTATAGATTAGGTATTAAGTTTTACAACAGAAGAGGTCAAACTTCAGATCCATCATGGGTTATGGACTTGAAAACTCCTGCAGGAAACTTAGAAGGAAATTACAATCAACTCAGAGTAACTCTTACTGCTGAGTTTTACACTTGGTTAAATACTTCAAGCAACTTTGCTACTGAAGATGATAAGCCAATTGGATATAAAATATTACGAGCTGATAGAACTTTAGTTGATCAAACTATATTTGCACAAGGATTTATCAATCCTATGATAGCAAATTATGTTCATAATTCTAAATTCACTTCATTAGCTTCGAGAAAGAGTGCTGTAAATGGTGATAATACAACTAAACCTGATATTATACCATCAATGACTCGACTATTCGAAACAGTCAAACCTTTTGTTAAATGTAAAGATTATCATGAGACTGCATGGGATTCTGAGAATGATTCTTCTCGTAATGATTTAGGAATGGGTAAGTCTTATGAAACATTTAAAGCTCCTTCTCCTAAAGACTGGAGAGCACAAAATTTCCAACATAATAGATTAATGCAATTTTTCAGTCCTGAAGTGTTGTTTAGAGATAACCCAATTGATTCTAGTTACAAACTACGTATTAGAGGATTAATTGAGCAAGACTATATGGCTAACTGGTCAACTGAAACTAATCCAGTGACAGGAGTAAGTAATCAATCGGTTAAATTCCTTAATGGTATTACCAGTGATACACCAGGCGTTACACCTCAAACTATTTCTGGAAGTCCTGGAAATTTATCAGATCAAGGATTTTATGGGCCAACTGATTCAAAGAATGATCATGCAAGACATCAAGTATTTAGACAATTTACTGGAGAATTTCATCCTACCATTGGTCAAGATGAATGGGAAATATACGGATCTCCTGAATTAACTCAGGAAGGTGCAGATTTCACGGCATATAATAATGATTTTAAACTTAGATACTCTAATAATCTCAAAACAATGAGAGTTGATAACTGGGTTAGATCTGATGCAGTAAATAAGAATGCAGAACAAAGAATTAGAGGATGTAATACTATCGGTGCTAAGTGTATCACTTTTGCTGAAGGTGATGACGATTCAACAGCTCCAATAGATTCTCGTAAGAGTATTGAGCAAATACATACAGCAGCAGCTACGGGAAAAACCAATGGTGTTCTTATTGCTGAATTTGTGAAAGAAGATTACCTTTTTTATACTGGTGGTATGTATGGGGGTATGTCATTTGAATCTAAAGCTAATTCAAGTTATATTGAAATAGGAGCATTCACTAAGATAGATACAACATCTATTTTTATAGAATCTCCAGGTGATACATTTGTAAATACATTTACTTTCACTAAATTAGTAAAAGATGATGTTGAGATTCAAGATCGAGATATTCAGATAGTATCAGAGATAGTATCAATTAGAGTTGAGACTACTATTGATTTAAAGAATAGAAATGATTTATCTATAGGTAACTGGGATAACAGATTGCAACCAAAATATGATGAGTATCAACAGTATAATACTGTTTACTCTCAACAACCAACACTTATTAAGTCTGTTGGTCTTGGTTCTAAAATAAAAAAAATACAAGAGTTTGACGGCAGATTAATGGCTTCTAAAGTTAAGATTCCAGGTGAATTCATTGACTCATGGACAGATTTCCTTGAGAATGAAACTATGGATCTTGATGGCAAGTTTGGGCCCATCAATGCGGTTGTAAACTTAAATGATGAAATATTCTGTCTTCAGGATACTGCTGTTGCACGTATAGCCATCAACCCTAGAGTTCAAGTTCCGGGAGATGATGGCGTTGCTCTTGAGCTTGGTACTGGAGGGATACTTCATGATTACACATATAAAAGCACTACGACTGGATGTTTAAATAAATGGGGAGTAATAACTGGAGATAAAGCATTCTACTTTATTGATTTAATCAATAGAGGTATTATGGTATTCGACGGAGCTAAGGTGGGTAAACTGTCTGATGCTAATGGATTCCACCATGAATTACTAAATAGGATCAACTTTGATGATTTAAGAAATGATAATGCTGTATTAGGCACAGGAGTATCATTAGGATACAATCCAGTAAATAATGACGTTTACTTTTCATTCCTGCAGTCAACAGATTCGTTTACTTTAGGATTCAATGAAAAGGTTAGTGCATTCGTAAGTTTCTATGATTATATACCTGCTTGGTACATAAATAAAGGATCTGTACTTATTTCTACTAATAAAACTAATACATCATTATGGGAACACTTCAAAGGTGATTCTAATAATTTTTATGGAACATCATTCAGAAGTTCTATTACATTACACATTGCACCTGCAGGAAATGAGATTATCCTTAATGGAGCATCATATAAGATGGAGCTTACTAAAGGTGGTGTTGAGCTTCCAAATCAAGGACTCACAAAGATTAGAGTATATAATGATTATCAAGATTCAGGTGAAGTTACTTTAGAAATGAGAAAGAATATGTGGAAGAAATTTAGAAACTGGAAGATAAATTTTCCTCGTCAAGCTAGTTCTCGTGATAGATTACGTAGTGCTTGGGGATTTGCAGAATTTATCTTTGATAATCCAGATGGTAAGAAATTAATCTTACATGACATAACAATATTCTATACTCAACCTTAATAGTGTGTGATATAAAATATTGACAAATAACATACGTTTTCATATATTTGTATTACGGGTTATAATAAATATAATGTTCAATAACATTGAAAGCCCTTGTAATGAGGGCTTTATCTTTTAGATATGAAAGGATACAACGATAACGATAACGATAAGAAAAAAAAGTCTGGGTTTAATACTCAGGCTTATAAGTATGCAATTAGTATGATAGAGTCTAGTGGTGGTAAGTTTTTGGATAATCCAAAATCTTCTGCTGCAGGAAGATATCATTTTTTGTATGAACTTATCAAGAAAGATCCTGATATGAAAGGTATTTCTAAGAGAGATTTTATGAATAATACTGATCTTCAGGAGCGTATTATGGATAAAGCTCTTGCAGGAAACTTATATGGATATACTTATGGAACTGATTATGCAAAAAAACTAAAGAATGAATTTGGTTCTAGCTATGATGTTAGTGAATTAACAGCTCTAGTGCACTTTCTTGGCCCTGGAAATACTCGTAAGTACTTGAGAAATCCTGATTCTTTTGTAGTTCCAGGTAAAGTAAATTCAACAGCTCAAGAATATGTGGATAATTTCCGTAAGTATTTCGATAAATATAAATTAGATAATTCTAAAGAAGGAGAGACTATAAAAGACATCACTAGAAGTGATATTAATAATTATAGATCACAAGCACTAGAACAAATACAAGCACAAGCTCAAGTTCAGAAGGATGCTACGAATGTTAAGCAACCAAGAATACCAAAGCAGATTCAACCTGTACGACAAGTTAATCTAAAGGAAAACTTACTTCAGAATCTTCCTTCAAGAGATGAATTTGATTTCATTGATAATAAATTTAAGGATGGTGGACAGATGACTGGTTTATCTGGAGCTGATCAATTAGTAACTCTATTTGAGAATGGAGGTTCACATGAACAAAATCCTATCGGTGGTATTCCACAAGGAGTAGGAGCTAATGGTAAGACAAATCTAGTTGAGGAAGGAGAGACAAAGTGGAACGATTATATCTTTTCTAATTCTTTTTCATTAGATGGCACATATACAGGAAGTGATGGCGTGGTAACTAATGTATTTGAGAATGGTGGAGATTTAAAAACAGATCCGAAAAAGAAAAAGGAATCTAAAAAGAATGGAACTGAAATGGGCCCACAACCAGAAGTAAAGCCTTTACAGTTTACTAAAAGTGAAGAGCAATTTAATCCTTACAGTGGATTAACAAAAGTATCAGAAACATTTGAAGTACCAGATGTTCGCAATAGATATACACCAGATAACTTTATTGCTACTAAACCAAATGATGAAGTAGATTTTAATCTAGCTGTAACAGATGAAAGCTCAAGAGAGTTCTTAGATAGGTATAACGATCCATGGACTAGAGATACAATGAAGACTCAAACTGGATTATCAGATAAGGATATTGACAATATGATATTAAAAGGACTTCGTGCTGATAAACAGATAGGAGGTAATAAAGATAAATCTAAAGCAGAATTTAAGCCAGATAAAAATTTAATTATGATGAGCGAAGAATATGCAGATGAAACTGGTGTTGAGACTCATGAAAGAGTACATGCATCTTTATTTGATGCTGCTCAAGGTGAAAACTTAGTAAAAATATTAGGTAATCCATTTCAACAAAAAAGTAAAAGTTTACTTAAAGGGAATAAAATGGGTAGAGATATATTAACATATCTTAAAAAGCCGCATGAGGCTTATGGTAATTTCGCTGAATTCAGAGAGAAGTTAAGTCTTAAACCAGGTGAACAGATAGATGAAAAAGAATTAAAAAGAAGAGTAAAAGCTAAAAGATTAGGAAATGAAAACTTCATCATGGCATTTGACGATGATAAAGTAGTCGAGGCTTTAAATACAATAGCTTATCAAGATAATAAACCAGTCAGTATTGACGAATATAGATTAGCATAAACAACTTATTATGGATATAATTAAAAAATTTAATCTGCCAACTTATGTTAAAGGTAAAACTTTTTCAGAAGCCAGTGCATTAATAGCTAAGAGATTTAAGGATAGAAATAGCCCTGAAGATATAGCTACGCTTAATGATTTACAAGGTAGATTACAGCAAGCTCAAGAGAATATTAAAGCTATGCAAGAAGCAAGGACTAAACCACAGCAGGTGGCAACTGTTTCGTCATACGAAACAGGTGCAGAGCCGTCAGGCTCTGAGCCTGCGTCCAACCAACTTGATCATGGAGGTAGTTTAGATCCTTCTGATAAAGGAGTTGGTATTGGAGGCTATATGCAAGCTGCAACAGGAGCTATGGATTTAGCAAATATGGCTTTTGGAGATACAGGTATTGATACTAGTGGTAGAACTGCAGCTCCAGATGTGCCATCTCAAGGAGCAGCAGCAGCATCAGGAGCAATGAAAGGTGCTCAAGCAGGAATGGCATTTGGCCCTTGGGGTGCTGCTGCAGGAGGTGTTATTGGTGGTGTTGCAGGATTAATTGGTGGAGGAAAAGCTAATAGAGCAGCCGAAGAGGCTTCATTAAATAATGACATGGCTCTTCAGAATCAAGCTAGTAACCAATATAAGAATGGTGGCAAATTGTTAGCTAACATGTATCGAGATGGTGGTGAAACTGATCCAGCAATAGCTGATTCAGAGAAAACTCTTAAAGAGATGAGGTATTATTTATCTACTGGTAGAAAATTACAATATGGATTAGACAATAATATTACTCCATCAGGAGTTGTAGAGCCACAAAGTCCACTAGGAACTAGAGGCTGGTTAGCTGATCAAGGCTTTGGTAAAAGGGAAGTTGGAATTGAGAATACTATAAAGCCATCAGGCCCTGTTGATTTAAGTGAATCTGCAGGAGAACAATTACAAAAGAGTGCTGCCAATTCATTAACTCAACCAAATACAACTAATGCACCTGATACTACTGAATCAACAACTAAATTCAATCCTACTGAATTATTAAGGTATGCACCTGCAGCTATGAATTTAGCTCAACTTGCTAACTTAAAGAAGCCAGAAAAGGTTGGACTTGATAGATTAGGGAATAAGTATAATGAACAGTTGGTTGATGAAAGAGAGTTACAGAATGTAGTTCAGGAAGGAACTCTAAATGCTAGAGATGCTTTACTTGAATCATCTGGTGGATCTGGTTCAACAGCCAGAGCTAACTTACTCGCTTCTCAATTACAGGGCACTAAAGCTCTATCACAGGCTTATCAATCAGCAGGTGCAGAGAATAGACAAGAGAAAAGAACAGGACAGCAATTTGATTTAAGTGTTGACAAGGCTAATTTAGCTCAATCTAATCAAGAAGAAAATCTAAACCTGCAATTAGAAGCAGGATTTCAATCAAACAAATCTAAGTTAATGGCTCAATTAGGAAATGACTTAGGCAGTATTGGTCAGGAAGAATTATTTAAAAGATACCCAGAATTAATGGGATTATCTTATGGTGCTAAAGGTGAACATCTTAGCTCTGAAGCAAAGAAAAAAGCAGCTAAGAAAGCAGCTAGAAAACAAAAAAATTAATATATTTACATCATGGCAGGAATAAACCCAGATATCAGTACATCATCCTTTAAACCTTTGTCTCTTGATGAGATAATGATGGTTCCACTCGCAAAGCAAAAGCAGGAGGATCAAGCACAATTGGCATTGGATGAATTTGCAGCACTAGAATCTCAAGCACTTGGGCCTGATAAGGATTATGTATCAGGACAAATAAAAGCATTCAAGAAAGAGGCAGGTAATTTATCCGATCAACTTATGGAAAGTGGTGTGGATAAAAGTTTTGTTAATAAAGTAAGAGGACTACGTAACAGAAAAAGTAATGAATTGAGCTTGGAAGGTAAAACTGGTCAAGCTGCTGCTGCATACAATCAGTATGAGGCTAATAAGAAAGATATCATGGCTCGTAAAGACTTAACTGCCGAACAAAAGAGATTAGGTTTACAAGAAGCTCTCACAAATTATAAGGGAGTAGCTGAAGGTGGACAGTATCAAGATTACGTTGGTACAGCTTATATTGATATCATGAAGAAGGGTAGAGATATTGCATCTAAAATGACACCACAAGAGATTGCAAAAGCAACTGGTGTTACTATTGATGAGAATGGATACTACCGTGATGGTAGTTATGTTTATAAAACATTACCAGCTAGTCATATAGAAAAAGTTGTCAAGCAAGCACTTCAAAGTGATCAGGATTTAATGGCTTATGCAAATGAATTAGAAAGATTAGGAATTGCTAACGCTGAAGAAGAGATAATTAAATCAGCTCAGTCGGCTGGAAATGTATTCCAAAGAAAAGATATGAATGAAAAGGCAACTATATTGAAGGCTGGTATGCAACCTAATTCTTTAAATCCAAATAAAGGTATAATTGATAGTGATCAGCCATGGACTGTCATGGACTTACAATATCAAGATGGTGTATGGAATGAAAGTTTAAATTTAGTTGGAGAAGGTGAAAATGCTTTCAAGTCCGATGGTTCATTCAAAGAAAATAGATTTCAAGGAAGAAATGCAATTCCAAAAGAAGATCTTGATAGATCACAAAAATATGTTAATGAAATAGATGAGATATTGAAGGATAATAAATGGGATAATCTGAGTGACTCTGAAAAAAGGGAGTATATGCGATCAAAACAATTACTTGCTTATGAACAATCTCAACAAGATAAAGGTTCTTATAAAGAGCTTAAAGAAAATTTAGACAGATTAAGAGCTAACAATCCTATATTAGATAGCTTGAAGCTACCTGTAATGAATGAAGATGGTAGTATTAAAGAGCCTGCAAGACCTTGGACAGATAAAGAGGTTTATGATATTTTTGTAAATGGAGCAAAAAGAGCAGAGAAATCAATGTCTAAAGCTATTAAACCAATGAACCCTAATAGTACATTTAATAAAATTGCTGAAGAGGTTACTGGTTCTGGAGATATTAATGGTACATTTGCTACTAAAACTATGAAGATAGCAGGTAAAGAGATTGGTGGACGAGCAGTGATAGCAAGTCAAATTGGATTAGACGGTGATGTATTTAATCAGGTAATGAGAAATGGTAAGGTTCTTGGATTCGCACCAGGACATGTTGATATGCCAGGAGCATTTGCAGTTCAGATTGAGATACCAAAAGATACAAGTGCTTACAATAAAGGAGATACTCCTATAATTTATGTTCAAAATGATGGCAAAGCAAGGTCAGAATTAGCTTCAATCTCAAGAATGAATGAAGCTATTGTTACTGGCCAAAATTACATGCATAATCAATATCGTGACAATTCTGGTAAGATTGGAAATGAGATGATTATTACAGAACTTAACCCCCAAAGCAAAAATTATGAAGCTGCAACGATACGCAGTAGAACTAAATACACCAAAGAAGAAATAGATAATATTTTATTTCAACGAGTTATAAGTCCTATGGGAACTGAAGTTCTTGCAGGGTTTAATGATGATGGAACGCCTATAATTCCAATGGTTGTTAAACTTTCTTATGACGAAGAAATGCAAAGAAGTATTAATAGAGTTACAGCTATGTATGATAAAGCTCCAGCAGGATCTCAAGTGCTTGGTAAGAGTCAAAAAAATCAATAAGATAATATGGAAGAATTAGATGATTTACTAAACGGAAGTTTAGATATAGTTGATAATCCGAAAAATAATCTTTTTTCAGAAGAAGAGTTTGCTTCAGTATTACCTGAAGGAACATCTAATAAAGCTGAATGGACTAGGAGAGTAGATGTAGGTGATACAGGGCTAGGTGATTCTCAATGGGATGAGGGTGCTACTATTGATGAAGTTCAAAATGGATTAAATACCAGACGAGCTGAATTACAGCCGTGGACTGATCAACTTGGCAATGCTATTACTCAAGCTGTCGTTGGTGAAATTGTTGGTGGTTCTATTGAAGGTATTGGATACCTTTTAGACTGGCAAGGAATAGCTAATCTTATTACAGGTGATGAGCAGGAATTCACTAATTGGTTCTCTGATATAGGTAAATCAATAAGAGAAGGCACGCAAGATGCTACTCAAATATATGAAAAGACTCCAGGTGAGATGAATCTTTCAGATCCTGGATACTGGTTTAAGAACTCTGTCTCTGTTGCATCTACTCTCTCGATGATGTTGCCTTCTATAGCAGCTACAAAGGGATTAGGCATGCTCGGTAGAGGCGTTTCTAAACTAGTTGGAAAAGGAGGAAGAAAAGTAGGTCAGAAACTTGGACGAGAAATATCCAAAGAAGCATTTGATGTTTCAAAGAAAATGGGCATTCAGGCTGAATGGATGACTGAAGGTATGACTCAAGCTGTTGTTTCAAGACACATTGAAAACTCAATGGAAGCATCAGGAACATTTGAGGACATCTATAATGAAAGAATGATGCAGATTAATCCAGACACAGGTAAATACTTTACTGATGAAGAGGCTAGATTAAGTGCATCTCAAGGAGCTTCAGAAAATTATAAACATGGTTGGGCAATGTTAGCTCAAGATATGGTTCAATACTTATCAATCGGTAAGGTATTCAATCCAGTAACAAGACAAATGGAAGTAGCAAGGAAACTTACTACTAATGCTAATGTCCCTCAGTGGGCCAAAAAGACTGGAGCAATTGCTGGTACATTTTTATCTGAAGCAGGTGAAGAAGGATACCAACATTATATTGCATCCAGAGCTAAACTAAAGAGTGAATTACAAGCAGGATTAATTTCTAAAGAAGAATACGATAATCAATTATCTGAAGTAATGAGTTCTGATGAAGCTAAGACATCAATGTTATTTGGTGGTCTTGGTGGTTCTGTATTCCAAGCGATTGGGCCTAGTGTAAATAAAGCCTTTAAATCAAAGGATCGTAAAGAATTTGAAGCTAGTGCATCAGAGAACTTTAATAAGGCTCTAGGTGATAGAAATAAAGTATTAGCAGCATTACAGATTCAGAAGAATAAAGCTGACCAATCTGGTAATGAACGTGAGATCCAGTTAGCTCAAGATGATATTATAATGTCTATGGTTCTTGACGGTATTGATAGTAATAACTTGGAAATGGTTATGAAAGCTATCAAAGATGGCCCTGCTATGACTGAAGAGGAGCAAGCTAAATTTCAAGAAGACAATGGATACGAATGGGATGCTGATCTTGCAAAGCAGGGAGCTGAACGTGCACTACAAATTGCAGGTGAGGTTAAAGCAATCCACTTTAAAAACTTGTCTAAAGCTAAGAATAAAAATGTTGACTCTAATATTGTTAAAGAGATGTCTCGTATTGAGTATCAGAACAATAAATATGCAGAGAGATTTGCTGAAACTAAACGTGAGCAACAAAAAAGAATAGAGGGTATTCAATATGATGGTATTAGAAAGCCATCAGATAGATTCAAGCAAAAGAAAGATATTCAGTCAAAAATTCTTGCTACAAAAGAAGCAATAAGAAGACAGACTGAAGCATTGGAAAATGCAGTTGATGAGGATGTAAAGAAATTAAAGAGTGATATCATCAAGAATCACAACTTTGATTTATCTGAATTAGAGAAGCAGTCTAAAGAATTATCTAAACCTGATGAAACTCAAAGTAGAGATCAGAAAGAAGGTGATAGAAGAGGAGAGAATGTTTACAATAAGGATACTCAATTCGAAATAGCTGATGCGTATTTAGAGCAATTAGAACTAAATGACGCTATGACTGAAAACACCCTTCAGTTAACTAAACTTAATGACAAGAACTTCCAGAAAGCTCTTATTAATAAGCAGACTGAAGCACTTATCAAAAGTACAAATGATAAGGATATGCTTAACACTTTCAAGGAAAGAATTGAAAAGGGTGAGGTAGCTGGCTACAACAAAAAGAGTGAGAGAGAAACTGTATTGAAACAAATCAGTGAAAGAATCGCTGCTATAAATAAAGAAGAAAAAGAAAAATCAGCCAAAGAAGCATCAGATAAAGCTGAAGCAGAATTAAAATCTAAAGCTGCATCTAAAAATAACAATGCTAAAACACCTGATAACAACGTAGTTGTACCAGTTCAGGAAGCTATTGAGGATGAACATAGAGAAGAAGAAATTTGGTTCGAAGAAGAATTTGCTGAGGAGCAAGAACAGGCTCTTGAAACTAAAGTAAACAATGGTAAGAGCATCGCATTACTTGATGCTAAATCTGTAACTAGTGCTGGATACAGACAATGGATTCATGATGGTACTTCTAAGATTGGAACGAAGTTAAGATATGAGCATGCCAAGAGAGGTATGCATCTATCTGCATCCAACAAAGATAGTAGAGGTGCTAAAGCTGTCCGTGCTTTTAATAAAGCTGTAAAGGATAAGACTGAAATACCTCAAAGTGTTTACGATCATTTGCCATTACAGGTATTCATCGGTGAAGGAGATAAGATTAATACTTTCCTTCCGGAGAAACCACAAGATAGTGCTCCTAAAATCAATAAGAAAAGATACGCAGAGAATTATGCTACTGAAAGAAAGAACATCATTGACGGGATGGCTAGAGGTGAGCAGGTTTCTTCTGTAATACAATATAGTGCAGGTGGAGAATTACAAACTCAAGTAGATGAGAATGGTGTTGTGGCTGAGAATAGTATAAAGGATCTTGACCAAGTTAAGAAAAGTAAGAAGCGTCCACACCTTATTTTCTCAAACCTTGATGGTGATTTAATGGAAATGGATAAGAAGACTCGTAACAAAGACTTCCCTGCCAAATCATTATCTGTTGGAGAAGATGAGAATGGTAAGCCTATGCCTTATCGTGGTGGCTTATTCCTTGTATTAAGGAAAGCTGATGGTACTCCATTCCCAGTAAGATTGAATTTCTTAAAGAATACTAATGAGCAGGCTGAAGTATTGGCTGATTTGCTTATTGATATTGCTGTACCAGAAAGTAGAAAGACTGGAACTAAAAAGAAATATAATTTATCTACTCCTCTTTCGTTAGTTGAACCTGGACTTCAAGCTAAAGTTCGCGAACATTTAGGAGCAGAAGTTGAATTCCTTAAAGGTGATCCAACTCTAAAAGATATTATCAATATGTTTGTGTATGTTAGTGAGAAGACTGAAGGTCTTACATCTCAACTTTATATGAAAGGTATTCACTTGTATTTTGGTGGTGCCAACAATTATATCAAACCAGAGAATAGAACTAAGAAGAGACAAGAGTTAGTTGAATTCCTTAGAGATACTAAGAGAAGACAACTTAATATTAACATGTGGAATGATACCAAGAACTTTCCTGGATATCGTGACTTCGTTATGGATAACAAAATCATCAACACTAATGTAGTTGTAGGTGAGTCTGAATTCCAAACTGGAGAATACTATACTGATAAAGAGACTGGAGAAGAAAAGATAAGAAGAGTTCAGGTATGGGCTAAACCAGTCGATTCGAAAGTTCCTGCAAAACCTGTTGAAGTAAAACCAGAAGCACCTGTTAAGAAGGCTGTACAACCTGATGAGAAATTAATAGGTGCAGAAGATATTATAAAAGAAGAGAGTTTATCATTAGTTCATGTTAATGCTGAGGTTAATAAGAATTTCAAAGGTAAAGGATACATATATGATGGAAAGTCATTTAAAACTATTACTGGAAAAGAAATTCCTGTTGCAGACATGAAAGTTCTTACTGGACTTTTAAGAGATATGTTGAAAGAATATGAAGCTAGAGTTACTGAATCCTCAAAAGAGGATGACACTCAAATTAGTAAAGCTCCTAAAAAAGCTGTACCTTCGGTTCCGAATAGAACATCTCGCAAGAGAAGACGTTCAGTGGGATCTGGTTCAACTGTAAAAGCTAAACCAAATAAAACACAAATTCAAAAGGATGATTCTGTCAAAAAAGAAGATGACAAGAAACAACCTAAATGTAAAAAATAATAAATACGCAACATAATGGAATGTAATGTACTGAACATCGCAAATGGGAAAAAATCCGAATTGTATGATCAGCTCAAAGAAATATTTCAGGATGAACAGGCTGCTGAAATTGCTTACGCAAAAGTCATCGGCCCTTCTTTCATGAAAAGATTTGGAGACTGGGAATATAACTACAAGAACTCAGGAGCAAAAGATCTAAAGAAAATAGGATTAGTAGCTGATAACGGTGAACCTCTATTAAAGCAAGACTTGACTAATAATATGTGGTTCTTCACTGATAAGAATGGTGATAGAGACTATATTGATAAGTACAAGTTTTCTGAATTTACAGCACAAGAAGTATCGGAAGTAACTGACCACCTTTTATACAGGTTTGTATTAGAGGGAGGGAAGAAGTCTTTTAATAACTATGATCCAACTGAATTGGAAGAGGGAAGAATTCTTGCTTCAATCGACAGGACTATACAGGCTTACAAAGAATCTATCGTTGGTAGAGATAATGAGCAAGAGTTATTAGAAAGAATAGAGCTTGTTGAGAAGAATAGAGTTGATTTCAAGAATGAATTGATATCATCTATCGGATCATTAGGACTTAAAGTCCGTGAAAGAATAACTGACGCTGAAGGTAATCCACTTACAGAGATTGCTGAAAAGGACAAAGGTGGTGGTGTAAATATCAAGGAGAGCTTTGAGACTAACTCAAAGGATACTGCAACAGTAAACACAAAGATATTCTTATCTCAAATTGAAGAGAGAGTATTTGCTGAAGATGAGCATGGTGATGAAGTTTCTGTACCAGTTGAGTCTGGATTTCTGGAGACTCCTGCCTTCGCAAAATTCGATGATGTCTGGAACACACTTAACAAAATATTAGTTGATGAGGTAGGTTATGGGCACGGTGAGAATGTTGTAGATATTTTCGATGTGATGTACGATAAGATTAGTGATTTCCAAGACACTAAATTATGGATGCATGACTTACTTGATAAACTCAAGTTCTACCAAGACACAAACAATACAAATAAGATAACTGAATTTGTACAAGCATTCAGTAAAACTAGTCTAAACTATTTCGTTACTCAAGTAGATGGTGGTAATTACACTGTAATTAATGCTACATCTACAAACAGCAGACAGAGCCAACTTACTAACAAGTGGAATAATGCATTCGTAGCAAGATTCATTGGCGAGAAAGGTAATCTAGCTGATAGAGAGCGTGGTATTTTGGCTCAGGTATTGAAAGATACCAGAAGTTCATTTAGAAGCTGGAATCAGGATCAGCAATTAGCTGGAACTGATAGAGCATCTGAAGCATACCAAGATGCAATTTATGATGCAGCAGGAAACGCTGCTCAGGATCTAGTTGGATTACTTGAAAGATTAGGTGCAACTGAAATCACTACAGATGATGTCAATACAATGATAATCATGAATGGTGGTGAGAAGAAGATTGCCCAAACAATAGATAACCTTTATAAGTCATTAGGATTTATGTTGAATGACATCCTGTCAGAAGGTTTCCAATTCTCAAACGATACAGGTTCATTTGAGAATGTATTCAATAGAGAAGTATTCACGAAAGCATTTGCTGAAGCTGTTGGTTTCAGAATGACTGATATGAGTGATAGTTCTGTATTACTTAATCAAGGTAAGTCAGGATACACTGTATCTAATCCTACCTACATATCTAACAAGATAAATGAATGGAAAAAAGATCCATCTCAATTAGAAGATATGATGATGGACATCTCAAAAAAGAACTCTGAATGGTTAGGATACTTATTAGCACTCGATAAAGATAAGGGAGAAGAAAGAAGAAATGAAAGGATGAGAAGATTAGACTTATTTAAAGCAGGATTAGATTCATCTTTCAAATCTAAAGGTAAAAATGATGGCGTTGAAAACATATCTATCACAACTAATGATCAAATTAATGCTAATATAGTACAGATGCTTAATGAGAATATAGGGGGTAAGTCTCTGTTTCCAACTATCATTGCTGCAGATAAATCCAGAAGAATCCTTTTCGAAGGTTTACCAATGTTCAAATCCAACATCCAATCTAAAGCAGATGGAGGAATTTATATTTCACCCAAAGCTGTCGATGTTGCTTTCGGATACTTCCTCGATGAATATAACAGGATGAAACGTGTTAATCGTGAGAATAAAGATGAGAACATCAAAAAGGTTGTTCACTATCACGGTGATAATGGTAATGGATTAAAGTCTCAGATATTCCCTGAATTCAATAAAGATAATACAGATCCTAAATATGCAGAGTTAAGAGCTGCAATTTATGGAGAAACTTTTAAGGATGACAAATACGAAGGTATGTCATCTGACCAAGAGAAGATAGTACGTCAATTCATTGAGCAAGACTTAACTGATAGAGTTAAAGAGCATGTTGATAAATTAAACAACCTTGATGGTATTAGTGAGAAAATGCTAGACCATTATAATAATGATATGACGGCATTAGCAGGAGACTATTTTATGAATGGATTAATATCCTCAGTTGAGTACACAAAGTTATTCTCTGGAGATCCTGCTTACTACAAGAACAATGCTGATTTAATCAAGCGTATTCCAGCTACATATACTGATGGATTACAATTAAGATTAGAGAATGGTGATGCATTAAGATTCAATCAAGCTACTGTTAGTGGTGTTGAGGTTGCTTCCAAGTATGTAGAGAAGATTAGAGAATCTGTTAAAGATAAATCTATTGCTAAGGCGTATGAAAGAGTTAATACTACTGATGCTCAAGCATGGATAACTCCTCGTAGATGGAGATTCTTAAAGCAGAAGCTAGGTCAATGGGGCCCACAACACGATAAGGTGTATTCTAAAATGAGAACTGGTGAGTCTATGTCTCCTTCAGAAATGAAGTTAGCAGCTCAACCATTAAAAGGAGTTTACTTTGAGATTAATGAAGGCAGACCAGTGTATTTAAAGTACTCTCAAGCTGTATTAATTCCTTCTCTAGTAAAAGGAACACCTATGGAGTCTATCTATAATAAGATGACACAAAATCCTGAAACTGGAAAGCCTTATGGTGACAAGGAAGGACATTTAGAAGTTCATGAAGTGGTAACTATTGATGGTATCAAGGTAGGAGCTGTTGAACCAACGCGTATTAACGTGGATGGAACGACTGATTTATTACCTGAAGCTGATATTGTATTAAATCCTCAGATCCTTAACAATCGTGGATGGAAATTACAACAGGATTTGCCTATCAAATTAATGCACGATACTAATGTAGGTTCTCAAATTCAAAAGAATATATTCGAGGGATTAAGCCTTTCTAAATTTTACACCGTTGATGGTGTAAAGACAAAAGGTAACACCCTTGCAAAAGAGATTCATGAGACTGTATCTAAGCTATCTAATCTAGGTAAGCAAGAAATAAAAGACAAGTTTGGTATTGATGAAAATAATGTCATCACGGACAAACAATACATATATAATGCTCTGATTGAAGAATTTAAAGACAGAGGTGGTAACGAGAATGTTATTGATGCATTACAAAAGCAAATGCCTTTAGATGCAATACCTCAAATTAAAGGTAAAGTCGAGAGTATATTCATGTCTATAATGAATAGAAAGATGACTAAGATTTCTACTGAAGGTGGGAGTTTTATTCAGGTATCTCCATTTGGACTGGAAACTGTTGGTGAAGATTCAGGAATTACTATTGTGTCTGAAGACTACAATGGTGAGGCTTTATTACCTCCTCGTATTGAGAAAGGAAAAGTATTACCTGGTCAGGCTATGATTACTCATACCCAAGCAATGAAGATATTAAAGAAACATAAGATTAAATTAGAAGGTAAGGACTTGAAATCTGCTATGGCACTTTTAGATCCTTCAGCTTTAGAATTAATCACCTATCGTATTCCAAATCAAGGGATGTCATCTAACGATTATTTACAGATTGTTGGTGTATTACCACCGGGAGTTGGCGATAGTATTGTAGTATATGATGGACTACCTGCCAAGACTGGTAGTGATTTCGATATTGACAAATTATTTGCTATGCAGAATAGTTTAGTTTATGATCCACAAATCGGGAAGTTAACTAAATTAACAGAATCAAATAGAGGGCTTGCAGTGGACGATAAAGGAGATCCTTTATCAGACGCTCAGATTGAAAAGATGCTTACACAAAATCAACTGGTAGCTCAATACAAAGCTGTATTGAACTCTCCTCATACCTATGACGCTATGATGAGATCAATTGATGGTGCTCAACTTAAAGATGACATCGTAGGAATTAAAGGAAAGGATGGAAAACTGAAAGGTGGATTGTTTCCTGCAGTAGAAATGAAGAATATGGAATTATTCTCTCCTCTTACTCAATTAGAAACCAAGAGTGAGTATCTATCAGGTAAGATGGGTGTAGGTCAAACTGCAAATCATCTTGTGGATCACGTAATGAATCAAATGTTAGACGTAAGATTAACTAAATGGATCGGAGTTGGTAACCAGAGAGAAGTCACGGGGAAGAAAGGAAAGAAGAAGTTAATTACATTCTTTGATTCTGAAACAACAGGACAACATTCTATTGCTGACAACTTATCTGCATTCTTAAATGCTTATGTTGATATTGCAAAAGATCCTTATATTGCCCGAGCTAATCATAACTCAATTACAGCCAATACAACATTCATGTTATTGAGAGCTGGTGCAGATATGAAATGGGTGAATAGATTTATTGGTCAACCTATCTTAAAAGAATTAGTTGATTTACAGAAAGAGCAAATGAGTATCACTGCAAATGATATCATGCTTAAAGGAGTTGATGGAGAGATGAGTAAAGGTAATGCTCTTGATCAAATTAGGGTTAAGTATGGGTTTGCTCCAATACCACCTAATGTTACTGGTGCAACGGTAGCAGGATTATCTGAATCTGCACTTGAGAAGAATATCACAAGTGGTAAGAGAGATGCTAAGCTAGATTACGAGGTTCTTAAAGCATGGTCATTCCTGCAAGAGCAAGGAAAGATTTTTGGAGAATCTGTTATAGCAGCAAAATCTGATACTGCAGGTGCAGGTGGATCAAATGTAGATAGATTAGTAAATGAGAATAAGATAAGAAAAATACTTGGTGAAAATAATCTTCAAGGATATGGTGCTAAATTTCAAGGCACCATGTTGGGAACATACGCTGAGAACACATTAGATTTCGTTAAGAATGTAGTTAGAGCTTCTAACTTATTCTTATCAGGAACTCAAGGTGCTATGGATACATATAATGCTGTATCATTCCAAACAGCAAATGGAGATTTACTTACGGATGCAAGATTAGGTAAAGCTATTGATGGTGCATTCTACTCTTACATCATGTCTGGAACTACATTGTTTAAGGATAACAATAAGAAGTATAAAACTCTTACTGAAGATTTTCCTGAAACTATATTCAATAGACAAACAGATATTGTAGAAGGAAATGCTGAACGTAATTTCTTATTAGAAGAATTAGAAATCAGCACATGGAAAGATAAAAAATATCTGGGCATTAATAATAAGAATAAGCCAGCGTATTATGAGAACCAAGTTTACAGAGCTTGGATGGATTTGTATGAAAGTTACAACTATAAAGAAGACGGATCGCTAGACACGGAAACTATACATCCTGATAAGAAATTAGCTATTGATTTAGTTCGTTACGCATTCTTATCTTCAGGATTCCAAAACAACCTGTCTCAATTCTTCTCATTCATACCTCATCAAATATTAAAGGACTTTAATATTAGTGGTGAGATTAGAGATGCTATTATGCAGGCTGATGAGATGGCAACTGACAGTGAGTTTGTTGACCAGTTCCAGAGACATAGCAAAAGGAATTCTAAAGTAGTTAAGTCATTAAATGTAGGTGGAATGGAAGGAAATAAAAACCTATTCATTTATAGACCTGCTAAAAATAAGTCACAAGAATTCGGATCAGTTGATGGTAATTCAAGATTTTTTCCTAAATTTGTGAATGGTAGGGTATCAACCTATAATCCTCAAACTGGATGGACTAGAGTTGATAATTACTTATATGAGCAAGTTGGAACTGTATCCAGAAAAGATGCTGATGGGCAGAACATGAGAGTCCCAGTGTATTCCAGAACATTCGAGCTTGGTACAACAGTAGGTAAGTTTAAGAGTTTTGAATACGCGAAAGGTGAGAAGATAACAGAGTCTCAAGTTGAGTCTAATAATGTTCCACCATTAGTGAAATTAAAAGCTCAAGAACAACTTAATGAAATCTTAAATACTGAAGAGACATTTAAAGATAACAACGGTAGAACTTTTGATGACATTAAGACTGATTCTGTCTTTGATCAAAAAGCTAATGATATACAGGTAATAAAAGATAATTTAACACAAATTATTGAAGACAAGAAAATTAAATGTAAATAAAATATTATGAATTGTAAAACATATTTATATAAAGGACAATCACTGACTGAGGAACAACTTATTCAGGTGTTGTCGATTGATCCTAAAATAGTAGAATCTTATAAAGCTCAAGAAGAGAGGCAAGGTTCTGACTATGAAAGGGAAGATAGAATCACTTTCGAGAGAAAGGTAGATGCTATGAAAAAAACTATGAACGTTGAAGTCATTTATGATGAAAACATTGAAAGTTCAAGGTTGCTTGGTCGTAATGATCCGAGAACTAAAGCTGCAGGAAAACCTGTAATTCTTATTAATCCTAATCAGTTATTCAAGACTACTGCTATCCATGAGTTTGGACATGTATTTATTGATGCATTTCCAGGTGGTCTGGAGAATAAAAGACTTCAGAGAGCATTAGATCAACTTCGTAATACAGCTTTGTGGGCAGAAGTTAAAGAATTATATCCTGACTTATCTGAAAGTATGCTTCATAAAGAAATATTGGTGACAGCTATCGGAAGAGAAGGAGCAGAAATATGGGCTGACGGAGAGAATCAGAATAAATGGGAATCATTTATGGCATGGTTATCAGATTTTCTTAAAAGAGCATTAGGCTTGGAAAGAAATGAAGTAGTCAGATTATCTAAAGAACTCTTGAATGATAGGGTGAAAGATATAAGTGCTACACAAATAGAAGAAATTGCTCAAGAGTTACGTCCGAGATTTGTATCAAATGCTAAAGAAAATAAGACTAAAGTAGAGAAAGAATTTGATTCATTAGAAACTAAAATTGATAAAGAATACAAAAAATTACTTGGTGTTATCACTAAAATTTATAAGAGTCAAATCAAGACTACTGAATCTGCAAAGAGAAGAGAGCGTAAGAATGTTAAGAAAGGTAAAGTTACTAGACTATCTTCTATTAGTGATCTTCAGGAAAAGCTGAAGAAGTATGAGGATGGTGATAAGAAAATGGGCTTTGTTAGGTATTTGAATTGGGCACGTAAAGAACTTTATTTCATGAAGAATGAAATAGATAGACGAGAAAATGAGAATAAACTTGACGATAATGCTCTTAAAAAAGCATATAACTGGAGTGCATCATTTGGTGTATTAGAAGAAATTCAATCCCTATTAGAAGATTTAAGGACTAGCGATATCTTAGATGATAAAGAAGTTAGAACCATGAGAGGACTTCTAATCGAGTTAAATGGTATTAGAGATGAGATAGACTCAAAGCTACTTAAAGGCTCTCGTAAACTATACGCAGAGTTATTAGCAAAGCATGATACTGAAACTGAAGAGGAGTTTAAATTAGGATTCAAAGAAACTTACGCTGAATTATCAGCAGTAGGTGATCCAGGTATGCAGGAAGGTGAATATATTATTCAGGAAATGCAGGCTAATAAAGATGAAATTGAAGATGTCAAGTTAAGGAAAGCTGAAGAGAGATCTGAAACTTCAATAACAAAGATGAGTAAATTGTCTATGCTATTATTGAGTGAGAAGGAAATGAAAGCTAAAGACATCCAGTTGATCTCAAAATTGCTGGACGGAGCTTCCCAGAACATAGAAAAGTATGCTACTGAAGAAGCAACTAATGAGGATGCTGCAAATAACAAATTCAAAGAGTATTCTAATCATAGAAATATGAAGAAGAAATATGAAGGGATGTTTGTTACATCTGAAGATGGAGTCTCGTATTATACTGGAGAATATAAGCCTGAATTCATTGAAGAGAAAAATAGAATGGCTCGTGAGATGGGTGACCAAGAAATCTATGATGCTAAATACAATGATATTCATATTGTAGAGAAGGCAGACAGAGAAGGCACAATAGAATTCTATTATGAATCTACTATCCCGAGTACTAAAACAGGTAAAACTATCAACAGGAAGTTGAGTATTCCAGGTGCTAGAGAAGTTAAAGTAGAAGGATTGTCAGAGCTTGCTGAAGGTGAAAGAGCTATGCATGTTTCTTATAAATTATCTAACGGCAAGAGAATTACAATTCCTATTAATGAAGCTATCGCTCGTAGTGAGTATGCTCATTGGAAAGCTACTAACACTAAGACTGAAATTGAAAAGATTAATGGTCAGAATGTTAAGAGAACTTTACCTATTGCCAAATGGATTGATCCACGTTATGAAGAGTTGAAGAAGAATAGCCCAGAAAAGTTTGCTGAACTTCAGAGATTGAAGCAAAATAACAGATTGACTGATGCAATGTATGATAAGAAGGATTCTATTATTGAGAAATATAAGAGTGCTGAATTCATGAGATTACCGGGAATTATGAAGACAACCACATCAAGAATTGCTGAGGGACAGTCTATCAAAACTATGGGTAAAAATGCATTGAGCAGAATGATTGAAACTCAGGAAGATGATTTCGATGTTGAGACTTATACAGATTTCAAAGAAGGTGAGACTTTAAGACTTCCTTCTCCATACCGTGCGAAGCTGAAAGAAACTGATCAGTCGTTTGATTTACACACAATAGGATTATTACATTCTATTATGGGTAAGAATTACGAAGAGAAGAAAGCTATCGAATCTACATTACTTGTATTAACTGAGGTGATGGCTAAGAAAAAGTATCCTGTATTGGATTCAGTAACAGGTAAGCAAAAGATTGATGCACAAACTAAACTTCCTTTATGGGAGTCTGGAGATAAATCTGCAGAATTAAGTAAAGCTCAATCAATGATAGAGAATAGATTGTATAGTATTACAACAAAGCAGGCAGGTGGATTTAAAGTAGCAGGTAAGACTGTTGAAACTCAGCAGGTGATTAAGACTGGATTAAAATACTTTGGTACTGTATCACTTGTATTCAACTATGCGAACAGTATTGTGAATACAACTACTGGTACATTCTCAAATTTAATAGAAGCTGTCGGTGGTGAACTTTATAATTTAAGAGATTACAAGAAAGCTCAACAGTTGTATAATTTTGACTTGAAGAATATCATGGCTGACATGGGAGTTAATGTGAATAAGTCTAGGACTAATCTATTAATGTCTAACTTTAACACAATGGGCCCAGCTCACATTAAAAATAACTTCGAGGAAGGATCAAGAATGGAAGGCTTAATGAATCAGGATAGTTTACGACCATTAGCAAATATTGGTGAACACATGATGCAGGGTAAAGTAATGTATGCAATCTTGAATAGTATTAAGGTTCAGAATAAGAAAGGACAATGGCTTGATATTAATGGTCAACCAACAACATCTAAAAGTAAAGCTGCAAGTATGCATGACATGATAACATTCAAGACTAACTCGAAAGGTGGTCAAGAGATGGTATTACATCCAGCAGTGCAGAATACATCATTTACAACAGGTGGTGGACAGGAAGCAATACTTTTAGAAACGCGTAATCTTATCAGAAGTAAGGTTGATGAGTTGCACGGGCAATATACTAATGATATTCAGGCACACGCTCAAAGATACATGCTTGGTAAGATGGGATTCTTTTTAAGAAAATGGATGATACCTGGATACTTACGTAGATTCAGAGGCATTCAGAACTCATTCAAGCCATCTGACGCTGAATTAAAAGAGTCTGATGAGTTTTACTCTGCAGATCAAAAGAATCACATGGAAGGGTATTACATCTCTACTGTAAGATTTATATCTAAATTAGTATCAGATACAAGAGAAGATGGTATTAATATCTCTAAATCATGGAAAGAACTAACTCCTAAACAACAAGCAGGTATTAGAAAGACTATGATGGATGTTGCTTTAATGACAGCAGTTACGATAGCTTATGGTATTATGGAAGGAGATGGAGATATTGATGATGAAGATATTTTCTTAGCGTATTTATTAAGAAGGCAAATGTCTGAACTTACAACCTTTGCAAATCCAGTCGAAGCATTTAAGATTGCCCAGACTCCAACTGCAGCAGTAGGTAACTTGAAGCAGATATTTAAGACAATGAATTACATGACTCCGTGGAGTTGGGGTGACAGATATAAAGTTGGCCCATACAAAGGCGATTTAAAACTGTATCATAAATCTAAAAGATTGTTACCAAGATTTAAGAACAATGAAGACTTTAAACAGTCATTAGACTTTTTACGAACGATGAATATGTAGCGTATTTAGATAAAAAAAAGCTATTAAAAAAGCCCTTACTGAATTAACGGTAAGGGCTTTTAAATAACATAAACATTAATTTCAAATCACAAAAATTAATATTTTTAGATTCCCAATAATCTGAGTAATCTATTCTTTGCTACATGTGGAGAGGAAGCAATCTCATAAATGAGTACTTTCTTACCAGTGTAAGTTTTCTTATGGATGTATGCTATGAATCGTGATTTCTTTGTAACATCATAGTTATCCTCATGACAATCTAATGTCACTGTTATATTTGGTATCATTCTTTTATATGATTAACAACTCCATTTGCTTGAGGTTTTCCCCATTTACGCTTGTAGTTAATTTCCATTTTTTCATCAATACATTTCACTATATCATCATAGCTCATTCCATCGGCTGCTGCTGATCCAAATAATAATAGAAAGCAATCAGCAAATTCTAATCTCCTATCTTCTGCCTGATGTAATACATCAGACTCTAGCTCATCTACTTCTTCTTTCAAGTGTGCAATTTTACTCAATGGAGTTGCTTCTACAAATGTCTTATTTTGCCACTCTGTTATAGATTCAAATTGTTCTCTATTCATAATTTAAGATTTTACTCTGTCCTTCATTTTAAGATAGAGTCGTTCATATTCAGCATCAATAGCTGCGATATATTTCTTTACATCTTCAGGTTCAGACTGATTGTATAAGATGTTATTGAGAGGTTTAAAAGGAACACCCTTTTGAACAAATATCTTTACCATATTACTATTGCTTGCCTGAGCTGATGCATAAATGGTTAACCCTTGTTTATTGCACCAGCTCATAGCTTCAAAGTTTCTATGATAAAACCTACGATTTATCTCCTTCTCCCTCTTGCTCTTTTGGAGCTTCAGTTGTTTTTGAGTTGGTTTTCTGTTCATCTTCGCATTCCTTTATCATCTCTGTAAGCGTTATTTGCCGTCCCATGAGAATTTTGATTTATTATAATGATTTTCATTTCTTAATACCATCTCAATATAATTGAGAGCAGTATCACTATATGTAGTCTTTGCATCATGAATAGTTGCCGTATCAGAAACTACTAATGAGTCTAATCTCATAAGGAAACTTCTTCCTTTTTCAATTAAAGATCTTATAGCAACACCTGAAGGACAATCTCTTCTGATTACCAATGGTATTACTTTCACTACTCCATTAAAAGGAGTTTTATCAGCAACATAAAGTAAAGTCTGGTCAGCAGCCATCACTTCATTGTTCCTTTCTCTGTTCTTTCTTAAATGGCTTTTGTAGATTTCACCACCATCAATTTCTCTTATGTAAGAAACTGATCTATCTTGGTATTCCTCTGTTGCCATCATTTTATCAAGCATTCTAGTAGTGATATTACATATATCTCCTACGCCTGCTGGTTTTGGTTGTCTTCTTTTTAATATCATGTGATTTAAGTTTATATTAATAAAAACAGGGAGCTGTTACACTCCCTGCATTAATGGATCTGTTTAACTTCCAAATCCTTTTACAGTCTTATGAATAACATCTGGTATCTCTTCCGAGAATGGAGATGTAATATTCACAACAAGTTTATCTACATTTTTAGATACAGACTCTAAATCCATATCAGGTGCATCAGATTTTAACGCTTCATTCTTGTCGAGTATTTTCGTAATTCTGGAGACATTGTTATATCCCATCTTCTTCATATACTCAAGAATAGTTTTCTTATGAGAATCAGCAAACTCTTTGTACTTTCCTTGCACAAATAGTTCTCTGCCAATTTTCATAACATGTGTTAGTTTGAATTTATAAACCACATTCTCTCCGAAATCAGAGTGACCAATATACATTGGATGATTCATTAATTTACCTTCATATTTCAGAAAGTCTGGATTACTATTCCACTTATACATAACACAAAAAGTAGCATCATCCTTATCGAATGATGTATAACAATTTAGTAAGAATTGTTTGAATTCAAAATTAACTTCAGAGTCAACTAAAGGAAACATATAGGTCAAACTTTTGTTCTTGACTAAGTTTATTTTATATATGTCTTTCATACTGCCTTTGTAATTAATTGTAAATCCATCTCAACTAAACCTTTTGATTGTTGTTCTTCAAGAGTGTATTGAGCAAAGTCATTCTGAACACTATAATAGTATTTATCTAACAACTCGAAAACACCTGAATACTTATAACCAAATCTATCAACAAAACCATTAAGAGCAGCTTGATGCATATCATCATTTACTCTAAATCTCATTGGTCTATTTGGGTTAAGTTTCGAGATGTACACGAACTCAAATTCTCTTACTTGATATCCCATCAATTCAAAATCATTATCCACAATAGCTTTAAGAGCTTCTCTGTATAATGCTCCCTGAATATAGTATCTATGCGACGTATATAACATTGGGAATATTTTACAGGGTTCTTCACCTGTCTTTAAATCTACTGGAAATATTAACTTCTCGTTGTGGTTTACCACGAGGCAATCTAACATTCCTTTACACCTTCTACCATCAACAACAGTGTCAAACTTGTACTGATAGATAATCTCTATTCCAGGTACATTTTGAGCAAAGTATTTTGCTGTAAAAGGATGTGAGATTAAAGTTGCAGCCGTATGACTGGCTTGATCCCACATTTCAGGTTTAATTAAAACCTTACCTCTTGATTTAATCTTGTCTTTAAAGTATTCTTTACCAGCAGACTTGACAGTATCAATTGTCTTCTGTTCAGAATAATTCTTATAAACTCCAAGACTGGCAGCTTGATTAAGGATTTCCTTTTCGTAGTCCTTAATATTTGCCGTTATTTTCTTTTGTTTTCTTCTCCCTAACACAAACACTGTATCAGAGATTTGACCTTCCTTGCCGTCAAGTCCTTCTAAAATACCATCACAAATCTTTTTAACATTTGTAGTTGGTGGTTTAGGTGATATTCCTTTATGAAATGTATCTTCAACGCTATGTGGTTCAAAACACATCATGTCAACTAAACTACCAAACTTTAAATTGAAGCTCTGTTTCACGCCTCCTACAACATCAATTCCTTGCTTATCTATACCAGATAGCATTGAATAAGATGGTAGCTCCAAGTCTCTGTACTGTTCTTCCGTTAACTTGAGATTATGATCTTGTATTGCCATTTAGGGTTTGTGATTTTGTGTGAGATAAGTCCCGCCACGTTCACATTCCCTGCCATTTTCATCCTCGTATCCAACGAGGAATGTATCAGTTCCTACGACATTACTCTCTTCCTGATCAACAGGAACAATAACATCACTAAATCCTATTCTAGCAAATACTTTTAAAGTTTTCTCTATCGCCATTATTCTATTATTGCTTTTTCTTTTTTAACTAAAAAATCTAAATGACAATGACCTTTACTTGTAAAAACTTTAATTTCATTTCCATCGAACTCTTCTACAAATCCTTGTATAGTAGCTAAATCAGTAGCTCCTTCATGACCTACTTCCTCACCTATTTCAAAGAACTCTCCGTAAGAGCTTCTTGCTGTCTTTTTGTCAACAGACAAGAAATTTTGTTTATGATTCTCCACTATCTCTGCCCTATGTCACAAAGATATTCACGAGTATCATCTCGTCCCATCTTTCTAGCGTGAATTCCTGAAGGCAATTCAATAATAGTCTTACCTTCTGCTTTAGCAACTTCAAGTTCCATCCAAACGCCTCCCGGTATTCTTCCATCTGGCAGAGCTTTAAATGCAAATACATCACATTCTCTAACCATGTTCCCAAACACCTCATCAAATGCAGCTTCATAGTAATCTTCAAACGCTAACTGCTTTTTCTCGTCTAACGTATTCATAAATTTACTACTCGTCTCTTTCGAATTAGGATTAACAACGTACAAACCTAATTGTTGTAACGTATGAATATCCCTTAACTCTTGAGGTGTGTTATAGATGCCCATGAAATGAGCATAATATACTTTCTTTTCCATATTACTTAATTTCACATGCACCACCGGCACATGCTATTATTTCATTAAACATTGTCTCGTCGAATTCTTCATGAACAGCACTCATATCAACATTAGCTGTCTCTAGCTTGTTCATTAAATCCTCATAGACCTCTTTGGTGCAGTCTTCAAAAGGCATTTGCTTGTATGTCCCACCATCTTCAGGTAGTACAGACAAACCATTATAATACTCTTTGTTAACCCACATCCATTCTCCAACAATCTTCCATTCATCTGGCTTTACATTAACAGTACAAGACACGTTATGAGTATTAGCTCCATCTAAAGATCCAGGTTTAACCCAATCTCTTGAGATAAGTTTCACTCTCTCTAACAAATCAATCGCTGATTCTCTTCTCGTAATAGCTCCATCAGGTGCTTTCTGAGGAATTGATAACACAGCCATAGTATTTGGATTGAAATATTCATCCTCCAAGAATCCTTCTGGAAGTACAGATTTAAGATACCAGTATAACGCTTCATTCTTTCCAAGCCTGATACGTCTGATATAGTATTCTGAATGCCAAGCATGAATTCCTGACGAAGTTCCTAAGACTAACGATGTAGTTCCTGCAGGTTTCACACAAGTGGTTCGAGCTGCTGCTTTAACACCTATTATTTTTGCAAAATTCTTATTCGTTGTCTCAACAACTTTAGATGCTTCTGTAAAGTCTAACCCAAGAACACTGTCAGAGGCTATCCCAGTCATTGACACACCTATTAGCGAGTCTTTTTCTGTGGTTCGTTGCCAAATGTCACGGAGATAATGAAAATCTGTATAACCTGCCTGTAATGTCCCTAACAATGAAGCAGCTTTAGCTCTCTCATTGAAATCATTCTGATCTACAACAGTGGCCATATTGATTTCTGTTAAGTTACAGAATTGATACGGACGTAATGCAATCTCACAACATGGATTTGTACCCCATGTCTTATCGTTGGTTAGATAAATTCCTGGTTCACCCGAGCCAGATGCTTCAATTCGTTCAAATAAATCATCAAAAGTCTTTTTATCAATCTTATGACGTAATAATGATACTGAATTATTAGCTCTACCTCTTTGTGGATTCATTTCCCACCAGTTTCCTGCCTTTGCACTTAACATCGCATCAGAGTTAAGATCAAATAGAGCTATCATTGCAGCTCTCCTAATACCACCTGCTAATACTGCATCAGCAATAAAGCACATAATATCATGACACTCAATATCTGTCAATTGTGTTCTGTCTCCCTTTTCTCTCAATATAGCTTCAATTTGAACTAAAGCTAATCTCAAAGGCTCAGGGCCAGGTGCTTTACCACCTGCAGTTACAAGAACAGCTCCTTTCTCTCTAATATCTGATAAATCAAATACTATATGAGAAGTTAGTTTGCCTGTGTAAGACTTCATTAGCGTTTTAATGGCATCAGACCAACCCATGATACTGTCCTGAACAATATACCTTTTCTTACGATTGTAATTAGGCTTTCTTATTTCAGGAAGTTTCTCAATATTATGGTTTTGTACTGAATACCCAACTCCTGTTCCACCAAGTAGTAAAAACATAGCTTCACTGAATGAATGTATGCTGTCAATCGGCATGAATGCACAATTATATATTCTAGCATTATTCAATTCAATAGCTTTGCCACCAAATTGGAGTGATCTCATGGAAGGTAAAACTTTCTTTGGTAATACAAAGTCAGTATATAGCCTGTCAATCTCATCCTTAATGTCAGGGTATTTCCTGACATGCATAGCTTGATTCCTACTACAAAGTTCCAACCATGTCTCTCTCCTTCCTTCTTCTTTAAGATGTCTGGAGTACTTATTGTGAGTCGTTATCTCACTGAACAATTCTTTGTCTCTGTTCATTCATTAAAATAATTTTATCCATACTCCGGGATTATCTTTATTAACAGAGTACAGAGGTTTATTTCTAACTTTACCCTCAACGATTAACTCACCGTCGATTGTCATTGGAACAGGGAATGCATATTTCACGTTATCATCTTCGATGAATCCGTGAGCTTGCAATAAATCCTGAATTATTTCTACGCTATTAGAGAAATCAAACAGTCTATTACTGTTCCTTACATGATGATATCCAATTATTATCGGATCACCTTTTCCTTGCTTCATTGTTTCAAATGCAGCTCTGAATTTTTCAAATTCATTTGGTCGATTTGTATCTACATACCCTTTTACTTCCCTTCTCCTTACATTATAGTTCTGGATTCCCAGTGCTCTAATGTACTTGTTAACAGTAGGAGACGAGAAGATTCCTCGACTCGTCTTTACCTTACTGTTCTTTAGCGAAGGAACATTCCCAGGTATGAAAATCATATCAACTGGTTTTCTTCTTTCTAACATTTCCTGCTTCTATTAAATTAATAAACTGTTGTATTAAATTTATTCTCTATTTACTTACTTCTGTGTCGGCTACTTGCCATATACTCGTCCGTTATACACAATTAAAAAATTTAATAACCTCTATCTTTTTATATCCTTTTAATCCTTTTTCGTATATGTATTGGTTTTTTCCAAAAGTTATGTTTCTAAACCCACGCACTATTTGTAAGTGCCAATACCAAAATCTAATGTTTACTATTAAGTTACTCATCGTTTATTATTTTATTTGTTAATTCAATTATTTCTCTACCATCAAAGGCATTATGTATTATCATCATATCGCCATCTTCAAGTATTTCAAGTTTAGGCTCACACTTACAAATAGTGCTTTCTTCGTGTTTATCTATGTCGTTTATTGGTAATATATGCCAAGTACTCATTTGCAAATTTTTTAACAGATGTATAACACCGTATATAAAATATTACTAAACCATTTCTTTATACTAAATTTTTCTTCCATTATTTTGTATTTTAATATTTGTTATTTAATTGCTTAACTACGTAACATTCCATATACGTAAAACGTTGTAAACAATTAAAGGTTTCTGTTTAGGTACTTATTGTATTCTTGGTACACCTTTCCTAAACCGCAAATACTACTATTCTTTAACCACATAGTATCAGCATGATAATAACCATGAACATCAAACCATTCAGCAAAAGACATTGATTTTTTATCCTTTAACGATTTTACAACACCGTTTATAGGTAATTGCTTTTTGGTGTTTATCAATTCAGTTTCGAGCCATTTTACATAGTCTATATTCGCAACTATTGGGTTCATGTAGCTAAACTTTTTCTCTTTTAAATATTGCTCTTGTATTTCTTCTTTTGTTATCATTTGTTAAGTTTTTTAATTATTTCACGCAACTATCCATACACAATTCCGTTAGCAGTAATTTAATAGGTCATATACTTATCAAAACCTGCTTCAACGTAAAGCCTTTCATCAACTATATCTGCTTTAAAAAGGTCTTTGCCTATTTTCGACAGTTCGTCATAATTACCACCTAATAGTTCAGCGGCTTTCCTGCAATAGTGTGTACTTATAAGTAGTTTACCAGTACCAGAGTGCGTTATATTCTCGTAAACTTTGTTAAACAAATATTTGTATTTTTCAGCAACAGTTAGGTTATTTAAACTACTGCTAACAACGTGTATATCACATTGCTTTTGCTTTTCTATATTAGTTATTTTTATTCCTCTTTCTTTTTCCATTTCTATTAAGTTTAATTTTATTCAAAGTCGCAACGTGGCATACACAAACCGTTGTTATATGCAATAAAATAAAACTACCATAAGTCCTCACTATAAAGCTGTTTACTTCACGATACTTTTTTGAGCTACTTTATTTTTAGCATCTTTACACTTATTACTACAAGTCTTTTGTAATGGTGCTACTGCTTTGTAGTCTTCATTACAAATAACACAAATCCTATTAGGATTTCTTAATGTAGGTTGTGCTCTTTTGTACTCCTTCTTTAATGACATAATTGTGGTTTTTAATTTCCACAAAGTTAATCAATAAAGAAGGAATATCAAAATAAAGTTATTCACAAAATATGTCTATACAATATGTTTTCATATACAATATTCAAATTTACTGTTAGCAGAATTATAAGCAACACATTGCCTAACGGCTCTATATGTCTCAAATGCATCGTTGGATCTGTTAAAAGTTGTACCTCCTACACCTATCCAAAATGCTTTGTCGGTATATTCTCTACAACTGTCATATCCATCAGTAATAATAACTGAATTGTTGCCATTCTCCTTAATCTTCTGGATCACATTATTGAAATTAGTTCCACCAGTCTTAGAAAAGCTCAAGATACTTATCTCATTGACATTATTTATCTCGTAAATACCACCATCAAAGAAATATAAATTCTCAATCATTCCCATTCTATATAAAACCATAGCAATACCTTTAGTAAGGTCTATCATTCTAATAGAAGTGCCTTCAAAATATTCAGAACTGTTCATAGAACTTGAGCAATCAAGATATAAATCCATCTTACCTTTGTAAATTCTAGTCTCATTACCAACATTCATCAGCTCGGCATTCCTAAAGACTGGATGTAAGTACTCAAGACCAAATAAATCTTCAAGTTCTTCACTATCAAACAAAGATTCTTCCACTCTTTTAAACTTAGAGGAGAAGTAGTTCATAGACTCATTGAGAATTTTCTCCATGACTTTACGAATACTATCTTTATTTATAGCAACCTTTTTAAGATTCTCTTTCAGATCATCAATCTCTTCAAGAAATTCAGGATTCGTATTCATTAAATCCTTCATAGCTTCTTTACCGAGTTGATCCTCTAAATCCTTAATCTTACCATCAGCATTAGACTTGGCTTTTTCAATCTCATCACTAGCTTTGTCAAGTAGATCTTCAGCTAATTTAGAACTACTGTTATGTTTTGCTGACTCTCTATTACCTGAACCAGAATCTTTACCAGCTCCTTTTGCAGATGAATTTGGATCGCCTGCACTACCGTCATCATTTCCTTCTCCATCACCTTGACCTTGTGCCTGACCTTCCTGATCTCCATCGCCACCTTCACCAGCTCCACCAGCTCCCATAGATTCTAATCCATCATTCTGGCCATCTCCATCTCCACTACCATTCTGCTTCTGTTGTTCTTCTTTCATTTCATCATCCACCTTCTGAAGAACCATTGCTAGTTCTCTGGTCAGTATTTGAGTGTATAAAGGAGAATCCTCTGTCACAACTTTAGTTAATGAATCATAAACCTTGTCTATTACTTGATGCCTAATCGTATTATCATTCGTCTCAGGTCTTCTCTTCACATCTTTGTTTACATAGACACTGTAAACATCGTTGATAAGCTCAGTGGAAAGAGTACAAGGTTTACCAGTCTCTTTCTCAACATATCTCTTAACGCCTTCGAGTTTTCTTTCCTCATATCCCGTCACTCCTGGCATTATGATATGTTTATCCTTCCTGAATCCAAAAAGTCCGTCTCCAGTATTTTTGAACCTGCCATAAGGATCAAAGGAAGGTGCTTTAACACTCCCTCCTTCGTCCACGGCATTCTTTCTATGAAGAAGACTCATACTAGTTAAACTGGTTTAAGATTTCCTCATCATCTTCAGGCTTCAAGAAACTTAACTTAGATTCCTCTTCAACAATCCTCTTCTTCAAGTCAAGCTCATCTTCTTTCGTGATCACTTTAGCCTTATTTGCATCAGCATACGCTAACTCTAATCTATCGTATTGCTTATTGTACTCATCAGTACTAACACACTGTCCAATAGCGTCGATGATATCATATAATGCTCTAACCTCTTTAGGAACTAATGTTTTAGCCAATTCCTTTGCAGTAGCTTTTCCTACTAATAATTCAGTAGTTTTAACTAATGCTCTGTCTTGGTTCATAGTCCATACTACCATAACATTCTTAACTAAAGTAGGTAGAAATGATAATGCTCTATCTGATAATTCAGAATGAGATATATCTAATACTTTCTTTAATTTGTTAGGATCTAAAGTTATTGCATCAATATCAGCTTTCTCTGGCAAATTGATAGTGTGTGTTTGTGAAAACTTCTTACCACCTTTAGCATAATAAGTAAGCATATCCGATTGAGATAGTCTTGTAACTTCATGAGTGATTAAGAATCTATCCCAAAATGGAGAGTCCTTCTCATCTTCAGGTATTTCATTACACGTTGCGATAAAGTTTTGCCATTGGCATGGTACTTTATCTGTACCATTAAATAAGACTTTCTCATTCATAATACCCAAAAGAGAGTTTCTTAATGAAGCTGACGCTTTGTCAATTTCATTAATAACTACAACTTTAGCTCGGGTTACAGGTGAGTTTACCTTATATTCATTTTTAGTGGTTAGTGCACCTAAATCCACATTACCTTTTACAGCGTTACTTCTAGTGCCTTCATCTGTTTCTAACAGGAACAAATCCTCACCACCTAACTTACCTAGACTTGCTTTCGAGAAGTCAATAACAGCAGCAGTTTTAGCAACACCTGGAGGGCCAATTAATAATATTGGCGTATTAACAGCTTCTCCTAAAGCCATTATTCTGAAGGTTTCTTCCTTCTTTAATAAATTAGTTGAAATTTGTCTTTCAATCATGATTATTAGTTTTAATGTTTATATTATATTTTTAAGTTCTTCGTCCCTTAATCGTTGCTTTATCATTTGAATAATTAAATTCTTTAAAGCAATCCCATCAAGAGCATCAAGGTAATCTGATGGATCTTTAACTCCATACTGCCTACATTCACTCGTAGGTATTTCAAGTTGTAAGAGTCCAGCTTGCTCGCATAATTTTTCTCCAGCAAGTCTTCCTCTATTTTTGTCACTATTGTAGTCATTGTCATATAAGACAAAGATTTCCTTAAATCTTCCTTTCAATTCATTAACTACACTCATTTTAGGATTAACTCCTTCACTCTGAAGTGAACATGATGTAATTTGATTTGAAGGGAATAGACTTTTTATTACCATAGCATCTTTTCTACTACTTGTTATTATCAGGATGTTACCTTTTTCTGGTAACTGAGTCCACAATTCCCAAGTAGAGAAATCATTATTATTTATCCACTTTTCACCATTCTGATTGAAAGGTTGATAAATCTTAAAGGTCTGAATCCCATCTTTCTCTTCAACGAATGCGTAAGCTAAATCATCTGCTTTAGTACAGAATCCGTTAATAAAATAGTGTGATATTGGAAATACATTACAGTATTCCAGTTGATCCTTTGTTAATTCGTATTTGCTACTCCAGTACGTTTTATCTCGGATTTTCCAATCCCTAGTTCTAATACTTATTCTTACTCTATCTGACTTGATTGACTTTTTACTGTTGCTCTTAGACACATGAGTTTTGGATGGGAAAGTACGAGAAGGAGTGGTTTTTAGTTCGAACTGAGTTAAATTAAAATCAGACGCAATTTTGTTGAATGTATCAACCTTGCTTTGTAAGTTAAATAATCTCATTACGAAAAGAAAACAATCACCTGATTCTCCTGTTGCAAAATCTTTAAAGAATATCTTACCATGATTATCACTATGGAATAAACTGAAAGAAGGCTTAGTGTCTTCTCTTAACGGACTGCTAATTGCCTTTCTTGGTATTCCACCTAGATACATTTCGAATATCTCTAAATCTGAAACAGCACTTAATATGTCATTACTGTTAGGTAACTTCTTATGATCTTTACTTTTTCCAAAAGCCATATCGGTGTGTTTAAGTTAATAAAAAGGCTTCTAATAAATAGAAGCCTTTTGATATACTATATTTGTGTTAAATCTTAACCGTTTAACCAATCATCATCATCAGCAGTAACTTCTTCTGCCGGTGCATCTGCAGTAGCAAATACATCTAATTGATTAGTATTCTCAGTTGATATAGCAGTTGGTGTAATCTCATGCTCACGGATCGCTAAATCTCTTGGGCCAAAATTAACATTACCAAATGCACCTGCAGCAACAGCTTCGTCAAGATCTTTTAAGATGTACTTATACTTCTCATTCTTGCTTCCTGCAACTACATACTGACGTAAAGTATGACGGTTGAAAGTAGTTTGCACTAATTTACCATCTCCTTTAGTTTTAACACCTAAAAGGACTCCAATCTTGTTATTGGTAGAATCTACTACATTACGTAGTAAAGTCGTATCACCAGCAAAGATTTTAACCCACTCTTCCTTACTAATTTGAGCATACGCTTCAGACGGATCGTCCACTTTGCTTAAATCCCATGGAAGATTCAATAAGTTTACTAAGAAAGAGATTAATTCAACCTCACCTCTCTTAGCAACTTTAACTCCATCAACCTTATACCAAGACATATTGTCTGGTATTTGTTTAGTTTTGATTGCATCTTGATCTAACCACGTATCTCTACCAAAAGAGTTAATCACTTTGTACTTTCCAGTCTGTGATTTGTGATGAGTATCAGCAATGTAAAACTGAAGTTTTGTCGTAACAGTATTCTCTTCATTAGCTAGATAGAAATCTAATCTAATTTGAGGAACTTCACGCTCTCCATCAGAATCAGTTACTTTTGTAGTACCAATGTACTCTGGATCGAAATTAATCTCACGACCATAAAGAGTTTCTAACTCTGCTTTTGTAGGATTGATTCCTACGACTTTGAAGTTCTCTGCTCCAGTGAAAAGTTTTCTTTGAATACCTTCACCAACTTCGACTTGTTTACCAAATCCACTCATAATTGTATAATTGTTTTTAAAAATTGAGGCTATTTAAGGTATAGCCTCATAACCTATTTCTATTTTACTGATTACATCCAGTCGTTCTCAACTGTCTCTAATTCCTCAGCAGGAGTTTCAGATGCAACTTCGTTAGCATCTTCATCTGACTGAAGAACTGGATTAACTTCCTCTGCTTTAGCAACTTCAGATTGAACTGATTTTTGTAATTCAACACCAGTCATCTCACCGTTGTTGGTTTCTAAGATAGGTGCATCAACAAGCTCATCAGAAACTATTGCAGGTGCAGCATCTTCATTCACAACTGGAGTAGTAGAATCAACAGCATCTAAACTATAAGCCTCTAACTGATCAGAAGGAAATGAATTCAATTGAAACTCAACATTAGATGAATCATCTAATCCTAAGAATCTAAAAATTTCACTACAAGCGTGAGAAGAAGTAACTGCTTTACCTTTCTCTGAAGAATCTTCACCATAAGCTACTTTATTCTTAGAGGTCTTGTACTTCACATCTACTTCATTATCAATTGTTGCAGCGTTAGCTATCAACACTTGATTAGGTGTATCTTCACCCATTTCAACAGAAGCAAATACTAACTCTTGAATTGATCCTACTTCAGCATTAAGCAATTCTGCAGCTTTAGTGTTCATTAAAATTCTTCGAGATTTCTTAGCTCCCTTAACACCTTCAACAGTAATAACTGCTAGATCTGGATATTTCTCTGTTATAGAGTTAGTTGCTGTTTGACCTAATTTTTTTGTTCCAAAAATGATTGTTGCATTCATAATTAATTATGCGTATTTAAAATTAAAATTATTTTTTATTTAAGAATGAGTATAGGGAAGTAGAACTTCCCTAGACTAACTGTCTCTCCTCATTACTATCTTTACTAACCCTCTTCGTATTTACGAATTGCTTCTAGTACATCTTTCATATTATTAGGAATCACTGCTCCTGCAAACATTTCATCTGGACTTTTAGCCATGTTAGTAGTATTATTTTGAGTCATAAACCCATAGGAAATATCATTACCTTTCTTTTCAACTATTGTTTCCAAGATTATACTGAACATACCTTCAGGCTTTACAACATCCTGCACTAACTTACCACCTGGTACGCCAAATACAGTTCTGTCAACTCCGTTAAATGCTTTAACTTCTGTATGAGCCATAACTATTACAGTTAAGTCTTCACGTAGTCCATCAATAGATTTCAATGTCTTATAAACATTATCACCCATTTCTGTAAACTTCGCATAACCTACTGTTTTAGCCTTTTCCATGAACTCACCAATCATAGCGTATGTAATTGTATCAATAATGATAGTCTTTACATCCAATCTATTCTTACTTACAAAAGCCATAGCACCTTTAATCTTCTCCCAATTAGTAGTCTTCAGATAATTACACGTATTAGGATCGAACATACCTTTCTCATTCTTCATAATGTAATTCTTCTTCCATCCTCTAAATGGTGGAGCTTTTTCATCAGGACAAATGATAAAGGTTGTCTTTGGATCTAAATCTCTCAAAGAATAAGTTTTACCTGTACCACTGTACCCTGTCACTAAAATTTTGTTTGCCATTTCTACTTTTTTGTTTTAATTGATTCTACACTTTGTTGATATGCAATCTGAAGTAAATCTTTAGATAGCAAGAAAGCAAGTTCTCTATGAGTAAAAGCCTCTTCAACCATCTTAGTAACCGTAGCTACTGGATTCTCACTGTTTGAATCTACCACTAAATTTTCGAATAGTTTTGCATGTCTAGCTTGGAATCCTTCGATATCATTGATTCCACAAGCATTCATGTCATTGTCAAAATTAGTTGGTTCGTATTCTCCGTGTTCTGGAAGGTCAACCTTATCAGTTTCCTTTCTCTTAAAAAAGTCTGTCTTACTCATCTTTAACGCTTAAAATTTGTTTAATATTTAGTATATTCTTCTTGTTACCAAAGTTAGTGATTTCTTGTAAAACTACCAAATTTATATGAGTTAATTTCACTGCATTATCCTTGATAAGTCTTTGAATCTTAGCATTTTCCTTCATCAGTTCATATTCACTGATATCTAGTTTCGCTACTCCCATTCTCTATTATCTAAAATATTATAAATTTCTAACCAACTGGGCAATCCAGTTAGGCACTTGTCATCAATATAGACATCAGCAGAAATCTTTCGACAATCTGCACTGAATTTACTGATCAAGTGTGGGAAATTATTGTTGAGATAATGGTAAGGAATTTTGTGATGGTCTAACCAGTTTATAGCATCAGCTAAAGCTAATCCTTCACGACAGGTATTTATCACTATTCCAAATCCGTCCTCAACTAATTTCCGAATTATCACCCCAGCATTCTTTCTTTCTTCCCCAAGCTCAGGATAATGACTCATACATATAGTAAGGTCAAAATCAATTCCTAATATGCCTTTGAATGGTAACTCGTATTCTCTAATCTGACTCATGAGTAATGATTAATGTAGAAAGCCTGTTGTCTAATTCCAAACTCTCTGGTTAATGTATCAGGACTAATCACTCCAAAGGCTTTACAGGCATGTGCCATTTTGATTGCTCTGAATTTTCTAGTCCTCCCTTGTATCATTCCATCTTCATCAGCGAATGACTTGATAACATCAGCTAATTCATCTAATGTCTCAGCACTGTTTACTGCATCATACTTTTCTTCTCTTGTCATAATATTCCTTCTAATTTTAAAATTCTTTCAATTTTAGATTCTAAATCGTTGATTGTTCCATTATTATCTACAATATAGTCAAAGTCATCAAAATTATCTAATCCTGTTTCAGATGCATGAGAGCCTGTGTTTCCATCTCCTCTATTTAATCTGATAACAATACCATTTCTATCTTGTATGGCTTGAGCCTCATTAGAAAATCTACAATCTGTTATTATCCATTTGGGTTTTTTATATGATTTAAGATTTAAAGTATCTGTTCTTTTTTCAGTTACTTTTACAGGTTTGTAATTAGAAAACAAAGCATTTACCCAAATATTTGGATGAATAATTTCTCTACCAGCTTCAGTTCCTAAAAGTTGTAACATTAATCTTGGAGTCATTTTTACTTCAACAAATCTTTGATTAGAATGTCTAACATTGTTTTCAGCTTTTTCTAAAGTATTTACATAATAATTAGGTAGTCCTTTTGTTATTATTCGATATTTATTCCATTCATCACCAAGTTCTTTTTCCTTAAACCCTCTATCCTCCAATTGTTCACGAGTACATCCAATCCACATGCAAACAGTATCTTTCAACTGATCTGCAAATTTTCTGTTCTCAAAAGAATTATTAGTTAATTTCTGAATGATTCTAAATACTTCATCTTTTCCAGAACCAATTTTTCCTGATATTCCAATTAAATTTCTCATTATTTATCAAGTCTAAATCCATACATAGTTGGATGTCTTGGAACTCCTTTATCTGATTTCTCAAAATACCTAAGTTCACAAGTTTTTCCTATATGTAAGTGTTTGTTTTCTAATAAATCCTTAGCTTCGTCATGACTTAAAGCAATTCCAGCACCTAAAGTATCATCTTTTGCTCCTGGCCAATGAAATAATGGCTTGCCGTGATCAGGTCTTTTCTCAGAAGGTATTACATTCATTAATGGTAATGCTAAGTCAAAGAAATCTTTCAATTTCAACAGACTTGAACTTTTACCATTTAACTTATAACCATCATCTCCATGACGTACAATAGTACCTTCATATCCTTGAGAGATGTTATAAGCATGAATCTTCATAAGTTCCTCTTTACTCTTCACTATAACTGTTGGAACTATTTCTATCTTAGGATTATTAAAACATGCTTGAGTTAAAACCTGAAGCCTATCCATAAACGGCATGTCAGATATTATATCATAAACATGATATTTTACATTATGAGTATCTTCTCTACGTTTCTTAATCATTCTCATATTTTCTTGGAATGAAAATCCATGAGCATATAATTCACCGTCAAGAGTTAGTCCTTTGATATTAGGGAATTCATTAACTATCTCTCCAAGAGTTAGTATTTTGTTTCCTGATCGAGAAGTTAATGTTCCATGATCGCAAGACCCAAGACCTCTCATTCCATCAAGTTTTGGTTGAGCAAAACATGGATAAACAACTTTCTTCTCTTCCTTTGAGAATACTTTTGCGAGCATTGGAAGCATCACTACATTATTCAAAGCCTCCTCTTTGCTTTCAAAGTATCCTTCTTTAAGTTTCTTAGTGTATTTAGCATGAGCTTCAATTTCTGCTTGTTCTTCAGGTGTGGTTTCATTGGATCTCCCAATATTCTTACCTTCACACTGACTAACATTAGTAACATGAGCACCATCAATTACACCAGAAACCTGAACAATAGTAGATCCATCTGTACTAATATCAAGAAACCTAATCTTCCCTTTACTATCTTTTTTATATAATGTCTCCATTTTCTTAAAAAGTTTATATTAATTATTGCCCAAAATTCTTAGGTTTACGAGGTGGGCCAATTCTCCCAAGTAACCTATCTGCAGATATTTCAAACGGAACGAGTTTATCTCGCTCATCTGATTTAGGCAACTCTTTAAATCTGTTTGTTGCACCATCGAATAAGTAATGAACATACTTATTAGGAGCACCGAACCTATTTTTTAGAGTCTTCAATGCCCTGAAAGTGTCACGGAATCTACGGATATCATAACCATGATAGTCATCAAATCCATACCTGTCTGGTGAATAAACACCAATCACAACTTTAGCATCACGTTGTATCTCCTTATTGTTAGCAAAACCAGCCAAAGAGGGTTCAGTTTTCTTCTGAATACTCTCACCTTTGTTGGTAAATTGTTCCTTCTCACCTGACTGCTCTTGCTGTATTACATTTACAACAGCCCAGTTCCAGTGTTTAGTTACTTGCTTTAACGCATAATTCGTACTCCAATGTGCCATAGTCTGATGTTGGTTCATCATACTGGTAGTTCCTTTAATCTTTTCAGGAGTTAATAAACTCATGTGATCCACTATTACTATTGTGAATGCAGACGGATCATTAGGAACATAATGAGAATACACCTTAACTTTTTCTGTAAAGGTTGTACCATCACTCTTCTTCTTAATAAACTCTCTGTCTTCATAATGGTGAGTCCCATTCTTATCAGCGTAATCACGACAGTATTTGTAAACACCCGTCGGATTATAAACTGAATCAACTATCTCTACTTTCTCAAGTAACTTCTCGATGTCGTGGATGTGACTATCAATTAGATCCATTTTAGCTTGCTCAAGAGATTTCTCTCTAAAACCTTGCAATGTCAATAGATCCATTTGTATATTACATCTGGACGATATGAAGTTACATATCATTGTATCAATAAACTCTTGCTCAGATTCCTCTAATGCAAAATAGAATATCTTTAAATTAAGATTGTTCTTTAATGCATATTCCAAAGGCTCTCTAACATAAAGTGCTTTTGTTACCTGAGTTTTACCACATTTGTTATCGTAAAGGTTCTTTATCCTCTACTTCTGCAATTTCTTTGTTCAGAATTATTGTTGCAGTTCAGACTATATCTTCACTATACGGACTGTATAGTGTTGGACGCTCGTGGGAATATTACTGACTGTTCTAGTCTCGATTCCTAGTCGTTGCACCTTCAAAGAGATTCCTCTCTAAGCTTGGCTCAGGATTGGCTATTCCTAGCTGTTCCCTGAATTCATCCAATTTTTAACGTGGAGCCAGTTTGGCTCTTACTTTATTATTTGATATTGTTTCCAAGATTTATTCTTGTTGTATTGGTAGTGTAGATTACCTACACTTACTTTAAAATGTTTGGCAGCCTTACCAAAGCTAGGAAATAATAATTCTTCATCTTCACTTTTAAATAGAATTTTGTGACCTTGAGGCCCTCTATTTAATTTAGGAAGAGAAGGTTTTTTTCCTTCGTATGTAAACACATACCCTTTAGCTTGCTCATGAGTCCCATTAAGAACCCTACATATTAATGATTCACTGATACTTAAATCATTTGAAGCATCTCTAATCATTTTATAAGTACAAATGTAATTTAGTTTTAAATCATAGCAGTCAACACTACTGGTTTTAGTAGGTTTTAATCTACCTGATTCATAACCTTCTTTTAAAGTATTTGAGATCATTTCACGACTCTCCTTACTTAGCATGTTTCCTTTTACAATTTTAATTAAATTATAAGAAGGATCCAGTAAGTCTATCCAGTACTGCTCTCTCTCAATCAAAGAATCTTTATTACACTCTTCCAATACATAGCACTTAAAGTTTTCTCTACCATTTTTATTCCACGAGTTAGACAAATACCTATTCTCATGTTTTTTATGGTCTAAAAGACTTCTATGCTTTGTTAATCTCCTATGCATATTGACACTGCTGCCAACATACATCTTGTTATTTACTGTGTTTTTAATACAATAAATTCCACTACTTTTATTTACATTTATTTCCATAATGTAAATATACAATATTCAAACAGTAAAGTCAAGTTTTTTAACATAAAACCCCACTACTAGCTGTAACCATTTGTATCATTCCCGGGACTACTCCTGGTACTGATTTACATAGTTTAGGATAATTCTGAAATGGAATACAAAATATCTGCCCTGAGTCTTTCTTTGATTTGATATTCTTAAGCTCATCAAATCGTTGTCTAACTTTTCCAACATTCTTACCATCCTTACTCATAATGTTCACCAGTATTACCATTCTGCCCTATGATTTTTAATCTGGCATTACGTTTTAGTTCTAACTTATCTTCTTCTGTGAAATCTGGATCTTTTTCAGCGTCGAAAGACTTCATAACATCGACATCCATTCTACTAGACTCAAATGGCCCGAGATTGTTCTTATTCTGTAAATTATCTTTCTCCTCCTCCGATACTCCAGACGGTGTGGTATTAGTTTTAATCTTAGATTCAACTTCTACCATTTCACATACATGTCCATCTGCCCAATTAGGACTTGGTGGGACATCATCACCAGTGGTACTATATCCAATACCACAACTCTTACATCTAAATGCTCTTGCCATAATTATAAGTTTTTATCAATTGCCTTAATCATAAAACCTAATCCAATAAGCAAATGAAGTAAGAAATAGAAAGGATATCTTTCTAAAAATGGTAGCCATATTAATGAGGAAATACATATTAACAATCCTAGTGCTAAATAATTAATTGGTTTCATTTTCTTCTTGTTTTAATAGTCTGTTAATAGCTTCATTCATGCATTCATTCATTCCTGCTCCACCATTGTACCACTTCAATTCGTATTCAATAGTGTCAGGACTCTTTCTGGTTGCTCTTATGATATCGGCATTTTCTTCAAGCTCTCTATCCTCAATAGAATATAGTTTCCCTGAAGCCTCGTGATAATGATGAGTTTTTCTAAATTCATCTCTGAAGAAATCTAACCAGCTATCGTAATAGCTCTGGTATGATTCTTTTCCAGATAATTCTTTAGCAAACTCCTCAATTGTTTTACCTTTCATGTCGATCTCAGTGAGAGTTCCAATATGGTGTTCTGTTCTACTCATCAGTCTCTTGTGTCTATGACAAATACAGGGTTTTTAGTCCCTCCTACTTCAGAATCCCAGTCACTATAAATCCAGCCAGATTGTACTCTGACTATATCTTTAGCAAGAGTTTCGGAGTAGTAGCTTTCATGCATTTCCATGCTTAAAATTGCAAATCTCTCCTTCTCTAATAACTCTTTAGCTTCCTTCTCCCTTTGAATTTCCTTCAGCTCTTTATCTGTCGGTTTACATTCTTTTCTATGTATTAACTCCATATTACAAATAATCTTCGTTAGAATATTTATTTTCTCCCATATCCTGATCTATTAGATAAGAATATTTCTCATGGTATCCTTCATTCAACCAACGCGTAGCCTCAACCATATACTCCAAATCACCTGATCTAGTTTTATCTTTAACTTCTAGTTCAAGTACTCTGATTGCTATTTGTTGCTTCTGCGTGTCCTTCTTGAATATCATCTCCCATTTCTTCCTTAACTTCTTACCAAGAATGGTATTTTCATCTGCTGGAGACAATGCTCTGTTTCCACCAAATTTCTTCTTAACAGAAGTAGGATAAGTTCTTAGCCACTTAACGAATAAATCATCATTCATTGCAAAGAAAATAGATGCCTTATCTCTAAGGAATACACCTTCTTTACTCATCTTTATGAATCCTTTACTTTCTAATCCGGTCAGGGTTTGAAGACTGGTTTCTAAAATTCCAGTTATTACAAACCCATTTGCAATATTATAAAGTATTAAGTATTCATTTATTGATATCTTGTTCTTAACAATATCATCAACCGGAATTGTGATATTATCCATTAAAAAGGCTTCTTTTAGTTACATCCTTATTCATTCCTTTAAGATTCAATTTCTTAATTAATCTTTTAGGATCTGGAATAGGAGGTGGAATAGGTATTTGAGCCTTCTCTGGCTTACCATAATGATTATCTCTATCCATAAAACACTTAGTCACTGCTTCTGATATGGTTGCACCATAATAGCAAGGTAACAAGGGTGGATCATAATCTATTACATCTTCAGAAATACTCCTTCTGGTGTCTGTAACTAACCATCTGTTTTCTTCTGGAAAACAAGTTTGTTCTATTCCAAACTTCCTTATATGATCATAATCTGATGGTCTATCTTTTTCTTGTTTGATGAAACGCTTATTAACGATAGTCATCATTTCTTCAAGTGAGTAGCTCTTTTCTACTCTACGTTTTAGTTCTAACGCCATGTTATATATTTTTCATTAAAATTATTCATTGATTTGTTAAAATAAACTTCATCCTGAGTGTCCTGAACTACAAGTAAATGCATCTCTGGAAACTCATGTCTTAAACATCTACCTAACATTTGAAAGAAGGAACCAATACCACTATCTAATTGTGTTATAATTCCTCGCTCTATATTCGTTAGATTAATGCCCTCTCTTAGCATCTTGACAGCAAAGAGTTCATTACATACCATATCATTAAAACAATCAATCAAATCCTGATTAAAATCGTTTTTATTCTTAGAATGTACTGCACTATCAGCTCCAAGTTCCTTAACTTGATTAATAGATCCTGTGAAACAAATAAACCTTGTATCATCTAATCTGAATTCTTTGACTAAATCTTTAACAGTCTGAGTTTTCACTTCAGCAATGAATTTCTTCCTGCTTGAAGCAATATTCAGGTATTTGTTCCTACATCCATTTCGAATGTGTGCAGGCACATTACTGTCCATAGACAATCCTTCATAATAAGACATCTGTTTTGTAAGTGCATCATAATGTTCCTGTTCAGTACCTTGACATGTAATCCCAACTTCTTTAGGATACATCTTCATTGTAGCAAACATTTCTTTATGAGTACAGAACTTTGTAATCTTACCTTTAGGTTTTCTTGCAACATACTCCCATAGTTTACCTCTAACTATCTCCGTATTCAAGTGAACTCTATGCACAACCAATGAAGGTTCAGGCAATAGTTTTAGTTCAAATGCTTTGTTGAGTGAAATCTTATAATAATGAATTCTATTTGCACAAAGCAAATTCATTATAGATTTTTTCTCATTCGGAATAGTAGCAGAAAGAAAGATAATCTTCGTGCCTCTTTGCAGAATATTCTTTAGAGCTTTTATTCTCAAAGTTGTCAATGCATGGCACTCATCGAGGATAACAAAATCAGCTTTAACTTTTTGATTCTTCAAGGATGCATATAAGACTGTTTTCATTGATTTCCCAACTTTAGTCATTTTATGCTTCTTGATATCACTCAGCCAATTCTTTTTATGTGTACTCTCTTTACAGATTAAATATCCTGTTGCTTTAGGGTTTTCTTTAAGAATGTTATCTACAATCTTTAGAGCTCCAAGTGTCTTTCCTGTACCTGTTGCCCATTCTAAACATAAGAATCTATGTATTTTACTTAGATTCACTGCTTTTAATTGTATCTTATTCTTATGATGCATTACTCGTCGATATCCTTTTGTGGCCCTAATAAGCCATTTATGATATCATCTACATCTGAATCCGTCATTTTATCAATGTTCTTTGGATCAAGAGCAATTCCTTTATGACCTCCTGGAAGATCAACTAAACCACTCTTCTTTTTACCAGTGAGGATATCTCTCAATCCTTGTGGCATTCTTGGATCTAAACCATCGTTATTCTCATTGCCAATTTCATGTGAAACTAACTTAATGATACTAGCGAATGCTGAATGCTGCTTGGCTGTTGATGATAACATTTTATGTATATCACCTGCATCGCCTTGAAGAAATGAGGAACCACCTTTAGGGCTTTTATAAAAGAACAAAGCAGATAATCCACTGTCTTCTTTTGCAATTCCTTTAAGCTCATTAGCTATTTCATCAAGCCTCTCTTCATTATTTGCTTTTTTTCTACTAAATATTCCCATATGTCTTTTCTTTAATGGTTAAATCTAAATATTGTAGTTCATCATCAGATTGTCTAAATCTATTCAAAAAATCAGTGACAGCTTTGTGTCTTATGATTTCATTACTGAATTGATTTAATACATCTTTATTTGCTCTACGCTCAAGTCCTTCTATTAATTTCTCCAATAATCCTGGAGGCATATTACCAGCCTGACTTTTGATCTGCTTAATACTATCTTCACATTTCTTTTCGAATTTTACCTTACTCTTGGCAACTCTTGCTAATTTAGAATATTCCTCATTAGCGATTTCTAATACTGACTCGAATTCAGATATTGTAATACTAGACTTGAAGTCCGTAAACGCTATCTGATTCTTCTCGTTGTCTTTCATTTAATTCTTGTTTTTCACAGACTGCTCTGTATAGTAGCTCCATCTCCAGAACTGGAACCATGTTCTTGCGATTATCAAGTTCGCCTCTTTTAATTTTAGCCAATGCATTTTTAATATGGTTCATGTCCATAACGGCTATTGACTTTGTACTCCCGTTGGATGATGTCCAGATAAGCCCTCTGTCATTATCGACATGATTCTGCATTATCTCTGACTTCAAATCCCATTTAGGTGGCCTTCTTGGTCTTAGTCCCATTGGTTTTTAATTTAGTTAATACATCTTTACTTACTGTGTCCCAACCTCTAACATCCATACCAGCTATAATATAGTCAATACATTTGTTAAGGTTTGATGGCTTCTTTGTTTTCTTAGGCTTAACAGGTAAATTCCCTGTCATATCCCATTCTATTACATTTCTACCTGTAATAGTACAAGGTCTTGTGCCTAATTCTTGCACCACACCTTGCTCTCTTAATATTGATAGCTGTTTCCAACCACCACGCACATTATAATTACTATTAATGTGTCTTTCTAACTCACCAGCAGTACATTGGCCAATTGCTAACAGAGATTCTAATACTTGAATTCTTCTTTTAGATAAAAGTCCTTCTCGCTTAATCTGATGATAACATTGTATTGATGTCTGTCTCATTAGCTTCGTTAATTATTTGTTTTAAAGTTCGTCTTCCTTTCTTTTTAGTTGGCATCATCATTGTATGATTCAGTCTCGTTTCTACCTTATCATACCTGTCCAATAACTTCGGACGTAATCTAGCAGCAATACACAAATCACTTTCACTTGACATTATACAGAATGAACAACTCTTTCGTGTTAATCCTTTTCCATAAGTCCAAAATGCTTTTTGTCCATGAGATGCTATACAATCAAATATTTCTGTTGTCAATATCTTATGTATTGGTAGCCACTCGTACCAGTCACGTTTGCCATTAGTTTGAGTCTTATTCAATTTGAATACTACTTTCTTGGATCTGGCTGAACTTTCTTCAGCTCTCAATCCCATGCAATTTAATACAGTGGTGTATCCACGCGTATTACATAGTCTTCGTATCTCTTTTGCAATAGGCCTCTTTTCAGATCACTAGTGCACTGCCTGTTAGCAGGAGTTGTAAAACATATTATTTCTTACACTTTTCGCATTGTTTATTACATTTTTTAAAATCATAATCTTCTTCTGCATTTGCTACGGTTTTGTCGTAACAATAAAACGATTTTACAACACCGTATAAAGTTAATAGCTCTTCTAGTCTTCTTTTAAATTTTTCATCGCTTTTACTTTTAGATGTGTAATAAACTTTATTACCTATTCTAACAATATCGAAACTTTGCTCAATTATTTCTTCTATTTTTTTTCGCATATCTATTAAATCTATTTATTATTTCATGCTACTAACCTTACACAAGTACGTTAGGCACAATAAAAATTATTACATTATTGCCCATAAAATAGCACAAGCCCATCCCATTGTTGCACTAAAAGAAGTTGTTTTGTTTTCTTCTTCAACTATTAATTTTATAAAGTTTAGTAATGCGTTTATTCCAGCTATTACTATAAAGGTTGTTGTTAATCCGTCCATAATTTTAAAAGTGCCTAATAATGTATAAAAACAAAAGCTATTTTAGGCTGTTTATAAGGCTTTTGCTTGTTTATTAATGTATTTCTTTACCTCCAGAATGATTAGAAACCACTAATGTCTTCTCATCTCTCAGTATTCTTAATAATTCCTTCATCTTTAGATTATTGGTTAATACAAATACCCGAGCAGCCCAACCAATTTAGGAACTAACTACCAGCTTCGCCTAATGCAGTACTCGACACCTGCCTACTCGGGATAGTCTGTGGATTCGAACCACTCTCTTCTTAAATATTTTAAATAACATCTATACATCTGGTCATACTGCCACTGTTTATCCCCAACTTAATGGTTCCAGGAATGACACTCATATAGAGTGTGAGGCTTCCTGATTTCTACCTCAAACAATATTACACCAGATAGATCATATCTGTTATTCTGTATCAATAATTGTTATGACATTATATAATTAAAAAATAAAAGATAGTATCCGGCTTTCTGCTTTAACTGGTCATCATTATATGTTACCTCCAGTAAGTCAATCCTTTCTGGTCTGTCCCACGCACTCGGTTTTATTATGTGCTGGCTTCAACTATCTTTTTTGCCGTGTTGTTACACTTTAAGCCTTATGAGCAGCATACATCACCACGCTGAACTTAATCTGCGTATTCGGTGATAGATTGAACAAATACAAGAGACACTAACTAGTGGATAGCAGTCTTATAAGGCTATGCAATGCAAGGCTCTTGTATTTAGGTCTTAATTTATCCATTCTGAAAATATATCAGTATAATCATCCAATTTCAATTCTCTTATTATATTAATATTATTTTCATACTTTCTTGAAAATTTATCTTTATCAAATTTCTTTAAAGACATAACTCTTTTGAGAGCAGTAAGCATTCTAGCTGTAACTCTTTCATGCCTGCTTAAATAAGCAGCATAGTTTATCACCTCTAAAGTTCCTTCCTTATCATGTGCTTTAAATCTACCTTCTTGTACAATTTTAGAACATCCAACTCTACTGGGAACATTCATTAATAAAGAACTAATAGTGTTTACTGTATATGGAGAATTATGAGTTATTCTCAATAAATCTCTATAATGTTTGTAATTTAAGAAATTATATGCTTCAACATAATCCAATAAATTCCATCTTTTTGAATTAGAATTTAAAGAAGATACTAATTTTACCATGTCTTCTAATGTATTAATATTAGACGGTTCTATAATTACACCTGTGGCTTCTAATTGTAAAAACCTAGCTGTTATTAATCTATTTTGACCATCTAAAACCCATAATTTATCTTGACCATCTATTATGTCTGTCTTCATTAATATAATTGGTACAATAAATCCAGATTTATTCATTGATTTAATTAAGTCGTTTCTAACAGAATATTCTCTATTGAATGGTAAATGATTAATTTTATTAAAATCTTTTTCTTTTTTAAATGTGATTTGTTTCATATTTTATAGTTTTAGTTATTATTGAAAAGTCCCTATCTTCACAGGACGGTACACTCTATGTGTGAAGTTTAGCCTTATCATCCGTATTTTCACCCTTATCTCTGCCAGCTCGGACTTATGAGAGTTTGATTAATCGTGGCCTATTGTGTAGATACTCCTCTAGGGAACTTTGAGCGTTGAGTCGGACTCGAACCGACACATAGATTAATTCAACTAGTATATCTATGTTCTTAGCCACCTCATACGAGGTGCTGCTTTCCCAGTTTGCTACCAACGCGTATAAGCAGTGAAAAGGTTTTCTGTTTGGACATATTTCAGAACGAGAATTTCACTCTATACAATTCACTGCTTTAATTTATTTACTGGATGACGAGCTATTACTACTCTTAAATAATATTGATGACAATATATTCAAGACAAATGCTTGCTTCCAATCAATCTCTGCTAACCCAAATAAATCAGGCATAACATAATTCCAGCACCACATTAATGGGAATACCATTAACAATGCTATTAATACTACCAATCCTATTGCTAGGGCAATTTTACTTCCCATCTTAACTGTTTTTAAAATTAATACTTCTCTTTTTAATCCTACGATTCTTACGTTTACGTACACATCCTTTAGTCTTCAATCTATGCTGATATCCTTTCTCATCCTTAAATACTATTTCATTATAAAAGTGTTTAGCATTATCTGATATGTTGAAGTCTTCGAGATGTATCATAGACGGTTTAAACTCTCTACACTCTGGCAGGAGATCATCCCTAGCAAGTATATTCATCATGTCATAAATCTTTTAGTGGGAGATGGACATGAAATCTCTTTGGACATAAAATTATCCAACACTGGTTTTTGCAATACTAATTCCCATTGCTTAACAGGCCCTCCTAAATAATGAGCTGCAAATTCAGCTTCATTCGCGAACACATCTTCTGTATCCTTCTCCAATTTCAGTAAAGGTTCTGGAAGCTCGTACTGATCTTCACAATTAGCTCTAAAGATTGCAGCACCTCGACATTGAGTTACTGTTTCTGTATTACTACCTTTACCTTCATAGTTCTTGTCTGCATGACATGGTAACCAAAATGGCCCTCTTGCCTGCCCAAGATATACAAATGGATGTGAACCACCAGGATTCGGTTTCTCATTTGTGTTCTCTCTCTTAAATGGACAGCCTTTGCATGCTTTCTTACTCTTTGTCTCTTTGAATTTTGTTTCCATATTCATTATAAATCTGCTTCAAATGAACAATCTCCGTTATCTTCTATACATTCCTTTATCTGCAACCCTAAACGGTAGTCAGCATAGTCACTAATCTCTTGACTCGATATACCTGCTTCCTCTTGCTGTTTAGTGCTCCAACTGTCCTTACCTTCAAAAAACTTCTCAACCTTTTTAAAAGATGGTTCTAGTATTTCTAGCTGTTCGTTTATTGTGCCCAGATGTTCATTATCAAAATAATAGCTTAAATAATTAGTGTAACCTGTTGAACCAAATCTGTCTGCTGCAGCACTTGATTGTACTGCAGACATAAATTTACCTTGGATATCTCCGTGATAATAGCGTCCCATAATTTCTAATTGTTTTTATTTTAAATATTAATATTATTTATTCTCTCGTTCAAACTCATCATCCATAAGATTTTGAATTTTGTTTCCATTATTCTATTGGGAGTTTAAAATAGTTTGCAACATCCCAATCTCTCCAACTTATCTGTCTGTATCTTCCGTTCTTGTACCTAAATATAGTACCATGAACTTTACGATATGTGAACTTAAAGTTAATCCAGAATAATCTCTCGACAACTACAATTTCCTCAACGACTTCACCGGGATTAATTTCGATGATGTCTTTGCTAATTAACTTGATCATGATGTGCTCTTTTACTTATGTTTTTGATTTTCTCTTCGTTATCCAACTTCTTAAAGAAAGGTATTAATACCTTATCATTGAAGTATTTCATGTCTCTACGTCCAAGTCCACTCAACTGATAAACTATGTTATCAAATAATGGACTGCCGTTAATAGCTGATACTGTTGGATACTTCATCATTGGTAGATTAAAGTAATCAATAGCAGCATTATATTTCTCAAGATCCATTGGTTTTATATCACCAAAGGACTTATAATGGAAAATACAATTGTCATGCTGAAGATTAACAAATTTCTTCATGTCTATCCAATTGTAGCCATATTCTTTAGCTAACTTTATGAAGACTTTCTTCGCATAAACAACCTCTCTTTTCCTTGTCTTACGCCCTATATCAAAATCATACATTTGATCTAAGACATACTTCAATTCTTCAAGTGTCATTTCTATTGTTTTTGCCTTCGTCGTCTTGATTTCAAGTTTCTGAAGATTAATTTATCGAATTTATCAGGGTTTGAGCCTAACTTAACAATCATCAACTCTTCACTATTGAATTGATGCAACTTTGGTTGTGTTACAACCGGAATAATTTGTACTCCCATGATTTAATTTGTTTAAGGTTAATATTAATTTAATTGTATTTACACCACTAAGTCACTTACAAGTGTCAATATGGGGGTAAGCTTTCCACGGGTTATTATGATCGCAAATGTGTTGGTTAACATCCTACTGACCTTTTGCCTCATGCCTCCTCGGTATGCTTCCAACTCAGGAGTCTGACTTGTTCATCAGCCGAATGCAAGTAGTCTAGTGGTGTAGATACAATTATTTATGTTTCTTACGCTTCTTATTTCTTCTCACGTTACGAGATCCAGCAGGAGCTTCAGTTCTTAAATTTAGTGTTTCTTCTCTCAGGTCACTATATATATTCATACCTGTCATAATTGAGTACTCTGCTTTTATCATATCTCTATGTATTAATGGTTAATAAAAAAAAGAAGAATGGCTGAATTGTTTGAGCCCTTACCATATAACCTGCTTTCAATACCCAGTCAAGCTGGGATTACAACGTGGTATAATTATTAAATATTTGAGTGTGTCACACAAACGCACGTATCAGGCACCATTCTTCTAATTAAACATAGCCAGGTCATCTATCTAATATAGGTCATCTGGTTAACTATGTATTCAATTGTGTAACGGTCTTGATTTTAACCAAGGACATCACATCAGGTTTGGCATGTATTACATACCCTAACTTTGCTGTAAAATGGCTCAAAGAACCATTACACATATATTTGCTCACCATATAGTACTAATGACTATATGCGTACTGAGAGAATTAGGATCTTCATCCATCTTCTCGTTCGGTTCAGTTATTCCGATCAAAGAATAATGAAGTGAGACTAGTGTTGTTAATTTTGATTTTAATTAATAATTTTAGCACCCTATTTCTTATTAGCTGTTTGTAATACCTCTATGAGGGCTTAATAAGAGTAGGGTCACGTAGTTAATGGTGTACACACTCCATATTTCAGGTGGTGGAATCTAACGCACCAATGCCTATTAACTACTTGCTGAGAACTCCCAATAGTGTGAATTAGTGCATTATTCTCATATGCTACTAACTTACTCTCTAATTCACTAAGCAACATATCTCATACAGTTGCATCTATTCCTAATTGTAATTTCTGTTTCGTTTTCAGTTGTTATAAATTATGAAATATTAATGTTTATTTGTTGTTACTATTATTCACATCAAATCTTAATACCAAGTAATCCTTTTTTTATTACAATCTTTACCATTACTGGTAGGTTACAGTTTAAAGTCATAAGGATTTTGGACTATTTTTATCTATTTGCAATACAATTATCACAAACATATCTGTCTCCTTCTACAAATAAATGTGTCACTTGGTCTTCTGTCTCTTTACAGAGATAACATTGATTTTCTTTCATACTTTTAATTTATTTTAAAAACATTGAACCTAAAGATAATGAGTGAGAAACTCATTTGTGTTGTAGAGCACTTTATTTTTACTCTATTTTATAATTCTACTAAGTATCACTTTCTCAAGGTGACAACACAGGAAAATATTACTACTTCCATTCTTATTTAAAGTCGTGTCAATGTTTTCCGACTATAATAATAGTTATTATAAAATAATCACTAATTTATTTGTTTTTCAAAGTAACATTTTGTATCTTTGTACTTATGAGAAAAGAACTATTAATACAACAAATAAACCAAGGTTTTAGTACTTGGAAAATGGCTGAACTAAATAATACTACTCAACCTAATATTAGATATTGGTTAAAGAAGTATAGTCTTAAAACACAAAGAACTACTAACCAATTAAATGGTGATAGAAAATGTCTTACATGTAATATTACTCAACATCAAGATAATTTCTACAAAAAAGGTAAAAAGTATATGTCACATTGTAAGGTTTGTTATCAAAAGAAATATACTCAAAAACGCAGAGATAATAAACAAAAAGGTGTTGACTATCTAGGTGGAAAATGTATAAAATGTGGATATAACAAGTGTAATGCCGCATTAGATTTCCATCATATTGATTCTTCAGATAAAGAGTTTAATCCTGCTCATCTTACAAGAGGTAATTGGGATAAACTTAAAATAGAGTTAGACAAGTGTGTTCTACTATGTGCAAATTGCCACAGAGAACATCACTCATCAGACTCATAACATATTACTAGGATTACTCCATTAATATAGGTAGCTTGATTTATATTTTCCAGCCCTATTTAAAGGTTATACTGTTCTACCACTTGTAAAATGCAATCGCAATTAACACCCTGTCAATTCAGGATTAGTATCTTTATGTGAATTAATACTGTACAATTCCGTACTCTATATTTCAAGATACAGGTGAGATTTCCACTCACTTATAATTCGCAAAGGTTCAATGTTTAGCCCTTTAATTATTAAATTAGTAATAGTGGAGACGGAGGGACAATTGTTAACAACTTCTTGATTATTTGCTTAACATATCTTAGGAAATGCCGTATATTTACACCATATCCTAAATAATTAATATCATGCAAAATTATATTTCAGGCTTCTTGGATGCAGACGGATCTATTACATTGAGTAAAGAACGTGCATCTGCTAAATTCAGAACGATTAAAATAGATTTCTCTAATACTGAATTATCAATATTAAAAGAGATCCAAGAATATCTTTCATCTAATGGCATAAGCTCATTTATATCAACAAAACCTGCAAAAAAGAAAACTCATAGCGTATCTTATGCATTATCTGTTGGTAGTAATCAAATGTGTATAAAGCTATGTAATCTACTAAAGAGTAAACATCCCTAAGAAGTCACACAGAATAAACACTATATTAAAGTATCATGACCAAGTTACTAAACGTAATGGTAGATACTCTAATAATGAAGTTGCCAGAAAATTAGCCTATGAAAGACTATTTTTCTGCACTTAATTTCATAAGTGATCGGACTATATCATCAACTGTTCTAGTTGTTGCTCGCTGTGGGCTTACCGTAGTATCCCTAGTCTCTGAACCTGCTCACTTCTTCCAGTGAGATTGGCTGCTGATTGGCATAGTGTTTCCACCTTAGCTTTCCAGCAATTCAAGCAATTTTATAATGTGTATCCCTACACAAATCGACTAATTATTAATCGAACCCTCGTCCACAAGTGTTTCATAAATAATATTTCATACAGCTTCACGTTTCTTTGAATTCTTTACGCTAGAATAAAGGTCAACCGGAGTTGACTCCACCACTTAGTTTAACCTATGACACTAAGAAGGCAAAACACCCTGAATTAACAGGGATAAAACTACGCTGCGTACTCTAATTCAACAGCAATTTGTTCGTTGTTTCCAACAGTAGCATCACTACCATTAAGGATTGAGTGAACAACACTCATATTGGCATTAATTTGATCTTCTCCAGTTATGGAAATTCACCTAGTTTACAGTTTACATCTGGCTGAATATTATAAAATCCGTCACTCTGTCAAAGCCCGTCGTCCCCATTTACTATAAGTTTTCTTTAATCCAATTATTAAATGATTCAATTTCTGATTTACAACTAAACCATGCATGTTCATCTTCAGCATATTGAAATAATATATTTTCAACCTCTTCTCTACTGTACATCTTCTTTTTTACATAAGTAACATTAATAGCACCGTCTTCTGTTGGTGGCATTACTACCTTTATTTTATTTTTCATATTTAGATATTAGATTAAATTAAATATTAAATTTATGTTTTAAAAATTATGACTGTGTGCTACTTTTCATTCACACATCTTCCAAATCATTTAACCTTCCTAAAAAGGACTTTGGGGATCTTTCATTAATCTAACAGTCATAACCTTAAAACTAAAAACTTTTTGCCTAATTCAGTAATTATAATCATCTGCCATGGCATCACACTATAGATCTACTCCACAATTAGGACACCATTATAGGCCCTGATTGAGTCTCTTACTCCCATTACTTTCTTCTACGTTTAGTTATAGTTTTCCTTCTCTTGAATGGTGAGGTTGTCCATCTACCTTCTGATAGATATTTCAACCTCTCCTCAAGTGGTGTTAAATATTCATTACGCCATCCAGGATTCTCTTTGATCATTTTTATACAATTCTTCACATGGAATGTATCCATTTCTGATATTCTATAATCCTTATCCTTTCCTTCCCAGATACCATCTCTGAATTTATCATCAGAGTCTATTTCCATGACTTCCTGTACGAATCCATCTCCTAGATCTCTGTAATAGTCTGCCATCTCACCCATTAAATCTCGTCATCTCTTTCGTAATAAGGTATTTTATCAATAGCCTCATTAAACATTTCTTCAGTAATATGTGTTTCTACAACATAATCATCTTCATGACAAATACAATTATGATATGACTGAAAACAAGAACTACAAGAATTAACACTATAACGTGATGGTTCTGATTTATACTCTGGTTTTAATACCCAACGTATTGACCATAATACACCAGCAATAGACATCATGTAGATAAATGCTTGATTACCTGATCTTGGATCATAATAATCAAAGAGTATTGTTTTAAAACAAACAACAGTGATAGTAATTACTGCTATGAATATTACTATCCATACTAGCATTTCAATAAATGCTCTAATTAGCTTTCTCATATTCCTTATCTTTAAAATGTTTTTGATATATTTCAGAAGCAAGGAATAGTAATCCTACGCCAATTGCTTTTGTTACAAAGATAATGAGTACAAGATTTATACTCACTTGATCTTTCTGGTTCAATGTATCTAACTGTGTATAATACTCAAATGGATACAACATAATAAATAATCCAAATATGATTGATATTATTAATGTAATCAAGTAAATACCTAATTTAGTTTCTAATTTCATTTGTATTTATTTTAAGTTAAATTAAATTATTTGTTTAGAAATATTAATTTCAAATTTGGATCACAATCACTTGTCTTGTAATTAAACACTCCATCAACTATTACTGGATAAAATGAATCATATCCATTACTTTTTGCTCTTTGTAATACTCTGATAGCATTTTCTATGCTAATAGATTCTTCTCTAAACTGGTGAGTTCCAGTTAAAGTTTCTTTAGTTACTGTTTTTGCCATGTTTAGTGGTTTTAAAGATTATTAAATTAGTTTCCAAGCACATGAATTGAAGTTATCTGTCGCCGCTTCAATAATGTACGTTGTATCTTGTTTGTGTCCAGAACCATCAGTCCATTCTATCAATACAAGTTTGTCTGTCTCTGCAATGATGTGATAAATAATACTCTCATCATGTGGAGGACAAACGAATTTCTTTCCAAAGAATAAGCCCTCACCTTGAGGACGTTCTTTCTTAACTGTTTCTCTTCTTGGTTTTAAGCTCATAATATTAAATTAAAAAGACACTCCATTGCCTGTTTGGAGTGTCATACATCATTTAACAGGTACCGAGCACATAAGTTAGTGCTATCAAAGGGCTGATGTATTTGCTATTAATCTTCCTTGAAATCATTATTACTAACTTCACAATGGAAGTATAGGATAATGGTGGAAGCTAAAGTTAGTACAAACCAAAACAGAATCATTGTACTGTTGTGCTGTGGCTCGTTTAAGTTGAAGCTCAAGAATAATAAGCATATCAACCATAATGTGAATAATAAAAATGTTTTCATTATTTTATTCTTTTAACTGCTACATAATACACGCTTGTTCCACCTTTTTTATCTATGATAGGTGCAGGTATTTTACCTACGTATTTACCATAGAATGAGTAGCCATAAGATTTATTACTAGTTATCAATACTATTGTATCTCCAACTTTTATAACTCCGTGTGTTTCACGTATTCTATCTACTCTACCTGTTTCAATGTTTTGTACTGTTATTGAATTACTACAACTCATCACTGTTAAAGAGATGAGGATTATAAAGATTAATTTCTTCATGATATAGTGGGTTTAATTGTTACAAATTACTTTTTACACCTGAGATGGAGACTCATCCGGTGCGAAGCTTTCACACGTTAACTTATCACAAAATGTGATGTCAACGCTGCCTTCCTTGTTATATTCATGAAGCATTCTCTCATGCCCATCGGCCTTACACTTGTTGAAGGTGTAATAGGCATCTTATCCTCTTGTTGTTGAGGAAGCGTACAATGTTGTGGGTTCATTGCAAACTACATGTAATGAAGTGAATTGATATGTGCACGAACACACTCTAGGGAATTTATTTACGTTGACTTCCGTTCAATTCACAGTATTGTTCAGCACTTCTGTTGTATATCTTTCTCACGCCTGACTAATACAGACTGTAATCCCTTTACGACTAGATGAGATATTCTTAACTCAAAGAAAAATAAAACCCTTTTCTTCCAACGCTTTTAGTCTATCATTTGCAAAACACGTTCGGTATTATTACCAATCTCATTTATAGAACTTTGCATTTGGTAAGATAAATCCATAAAAAGTTCAATAAGGTTTGGTTGTTTAACGCTATTTGGTTCTTTAATCGAATCATCAATACCTTTTACCATGCCTTCCGTTCTTTCAAACTTTTCATTCAGTTTCTCGCTTAATTTTTGCAAACCTTTTAGTTGGTTGGCTTTTTCTTGTAAAGTTTCATAGGCATTTAAGAGAGTTTGTCTCGCTTTTGTATTTGCCATTGATTCCATTTTTGCAATTCCTTCGTCGTACATTTTGTAATATTTATTAAGTTATAACGTTTAATCCCCAACGCTTAAAAGGGTTTTATCGTCCTCACGAGTAATATTTGTTTTGTATGTAAATTTCCACATGAGGTACCTGATGAACTTAGTTCATTCAACCATCCTCGACTCCTCACTCATGTAGTAAAAATACTTCTGATACACTTGCAATTGTATCATGGCATGGCTGTAATCCACCAAACCTAATAACAGTCTAACTGTTATCCGTATTTTTAGTTGCTACGAACCCACCATGATTTTCCGTTATCATCAACGGTTATGTATGGTAGTTCTATATCACAACTTACTTCAATAATCTCTCCATCAGAGTATAATACTCCTCCAGAACTCAATGTATAACAATGTTGTTCTACGGTTGAGTCTTCGGTATTTCCTAAGATAAAATGATCTGTACAGAAATACACTGTTGAGTCTTCTACATTACCAAGGATATAAACACCTCCAGCTTTAGATTCTACCCAACTCTCTTCGACATTGCCATCAATACTAATACTTGATAAGCTAATTAATGTAGCATCTTCTACATTACCGTCGATTTTACCACCTTGATCACATATTAAAGTGCCTTCACCTTCTAAATTTCCTGAGATGATAAATACTCCATTGTTAACTGTAAGAGTGTATCCATTCAAATCAACATTGTCCCATGACGCTGTATCATTATAAGAATCAACAACTAAATCTGCTTTCAACTCAAGGTTATTACCTTGTATGGCTTTCGATGTAGTAGTTCTACTGCTAGATACTGATGATATTACTGCCTCTTGTGTGCAGTCATCCTCACATGATGAGAATGTAATCAATAATACTAATAAATAAATAAATCGTTTCATTTTTATGATTTAAGGTTAATATTCAGGTTAAATAAAAATGGTATGTTAATTCTTAATTCAAATTTAACATGTTGTAACACGTACTAATAATACACAAGTACGTTAGCAACAATGCTAAGTTAGTCACCACTTGGGTAAGTTATGTCGGTAATCATATCTTCTTCGCCTAATCCGTTCTCAATCATAAATTCAAGTTTTTTTACTTTCTCTTTTAAGTTTACTACTTGTTTGTAAAGGGAATATTCTAAATCAGTCGCACAGTTGCTAACAATGTGTATAGCAAATGCCTTCCGTAATCTATTCCAAATTTTATTCATAATTTTAATTTTTAGGGTTATTAATTAAGTTCTATGCAGGCACTTGCCATACACTCGACCGTTATGCACAATATTTTCAAAAAACCGCCCCACTGTTGCGTGCCATAAAAACGTATCATACACCTCTGCATAATCCATATTTAGGTTTTGTTCATACAATGCATTTTTATTTCAGATGCCAACCAACTTATTTTAGTTTCTAAACTTCTACAATCTTGCTCATTCATAGCGTGAGTTAATCTAAAATCTGCTACAAGTTTTTTAATTCTTTTATCTATGTCCATTCTTTTATAATTTATTGTGTTTACTTCCAATCATCCAACCAAAAACTTTTGGGGCAAACCTGCCTAACGGTATTTTTAAGTTTTCACTCGTGTTCCAAATACAAGATGCTACAAATTGTAAAGGTGTTTTTTCGTTCCAGTACTTCATACTAATAAAAATATATTTCGTATAAATGCTTGTTTTTACCAATAAAACTTATAACTCTATTATAAGTACAACCTCGTAAAACCTCTTTTCTATCATCTTTTCTAACAATAATATATAAGTTCCCAAGCCTATTTCTTTGATTCATAAATGATGTATAATTCATAATTTTGATTTTTGCCCTCGTAAATTTAAAAGGGGCGTTTTTTGCCCTCGTACCTCACGCAGGCGGTTTTTAAAAATTACAGATAGGTAACAACGTATATAATTAATTGCTTTTTATTTCCTTATTAAAAAAGTCATAGAAATATTCATTGCTTTTACCTGTATAAAAGTTTTTGGCTTTTAGCCAAGTTTTGTGCATTAGGTCTTTTAATTCTTGCTCACTTAATTTATATTCCATAATTCTGTATTTATTTAAACGCAACTAATCATATACAAATACGTTAGCGTGCATTTAGATACAGCACATCACCAACTTTGTACTTATTAATTGAATCACACATAATAAAAGATGAATAACCTAATTTGGTTTGGTCAGGTAACTCAACTTTATAGTACATCATTTCATTCATCCCCTCTCTTTGATAGGCTTTTGTTACTACCAAAACACTTGGCTCTGTTCTGTGTATTTGCTCTGTTTCATCACAAGAAGTAAGTGATAAAAAAACGCACGCTAACAAAGTATAAAGTGCATAGCTTAGTTTTGTTCTTAAAATTTTCATCTGTTATGTTTTTAAAGTTTATTAATAATTTAATATTTCGTGCTGTTCAGGTCGCTACGACACCTTATACAAGTACGTTAGGGTGCATTTAAGAAAAGGCAGCTGCATATTTGTTTTTGTACTGAGTTTTATATCTTTCGGCATTATTTGCTTTTCTAACTATTCCGTTTCTTTGTTTTAAAAAATCGTTCCATCCTGGTTTGTACAGATATTGATTCCATCTAAAATAATAAAGTAACAAAAAGATGTCAGCTATCAACCAAAGAGCAACTTGTGTTAATGTAACTATGTATTTCATAATAATAACGCACCCTAACAAAGTATAAAAACAAAAGCCTGTTAAGGTGCTTAATTTTAAAGCTTCTGTCTGTTTAATAATCTATTTTCTAACTCAATCTTACTGCTTGTTTACGGCTTCAATTTTTATACAAACCGTTGTATGCAATAAAAATTATTTAGTTTCTTGCTTATCTAAATACTTACCACCACTTTCAGCATACTTTTTAGCCTTGTTTCTTAGATCTTGAACTTCTTCTTCTGTTAAAGGGTTACTGTTTTTTAGTAATTCCTTAAATTGTTTTTGTTTATCCATAATTTTTACAGTTCGCTTTGCCATACAACAATGTATAACCGTTATTACTTTTTTAGGTTTTCTAATTCAATTTCTAAAGCTGCAATTTTAGTTATCAAAAGTACCGTTACATAATCTTGGTAACTACCTTTTTTGTATGTTTTCGGGTCTATTGTATTATTAATAGTTTGTTGCATTTCTGCTTGTATTAGTTCAGCTCTTTTGCGAACTTCTTCATTATTTATGTCCATTTTATTAATTTAAGTTATCAATCCACGTAACAACGGTTATACAAATACGTTAGCACACATACTAAGTAATGTCTGTGCTAAACCGCCAAGTTAGGTCAGGATAAGTAAGTTCAAAGTCTGCTATTGCACTTTCTCTGTCTTTCGCTTGTATTTCTCTAATAAACTTCTTTCCGTGCTTCATTCCAGAGAATCGAAAAGTACGTGTGCTAACACCACATAAAAATAATAACTGCCTTTTTGCTTCTTTTTCAGTTATTATATCATGGTTAAGGTCGTCGCTTATTTGTGTTAATTTGTCTTTCATGTCGTTACTATTTTTATCTGTATTACGTTATGCACCATGATATTTCATTATATCACGGGCTTGCTCTCTCAATTCGTTAAGTTCGGCTATAACTTCATCATACTGTTTGTCCATTTCTATTATTTCAGCATTTATGGTTTCTTTGGTTGTTGTGCCATCTTCAAGCATTCTTTCAAAGTCGTTTTGCACATAGCCAGCAAGCCCTTGCATTCGATGCTTCATATTCTTTATTGCGTTAAAAATCTTCTCTTGGTATTCACGGTGCATAACACCGTATATAGGCAAATTGCTGTTCTCTGTTGTTAATTTTTCTGTATTCATAATTTATATCTTTTTATTAAATTTTTACTAATTTTCAAGGGCAATCAGCCCATATACTCGTCCGTTGTAAACAATATGGCTTAGTTTCGTTCTCGTATCAAAGTTAGTGCTAATCATACCGTATTTATTTTTTCTTCTCCCATCTTTTGCTCTTATGGGGCAATAAAAATTTTTTCAGTAAGACCTGACCGATTCGGATTTATAATAGCCATTTTAATCTCATAATAGGTCTTTGGTCTTACTGTATTTTGTCTCGTTCACTTCAATACACCTTACGAGTGTAATCCCATGTGTGGCAGACGATACTCGCTGTTTATCCACTGTGCACATTTGTATATGCCTAGTTATTTGCTAGGTAGTTCTTAATCATATCTGATACTTTACGAACTATACTTGTAGTGCTAATTTCTTTAACTATTTAATTAATTTTAATGCTTATTTTATAATATTATTTATTATATAAGTAATAAAGCTTGGTATAAACCTTTTCTAATGCTTCTTCATAAGTTGAAAAACAAGTAGGTGAATGACTTGGGTTAGCTTTAGACTTTAATGCTGACGAATATCCTTTAATATCATTTTGAATATATACTTGATAATAATGTTTTATATCATCCATATAATGTTTAATCATTAAATCTATTTTATGAACTTTTCTTAACCATCTTTGAAGTAATGCTTGTGTTGGTGCATAATAAGCTTTTGTCAAATCTGTTCTACCTGTCCTACCATAAGCAAGTAATGTACCAGTGTTATGATTATAGAACTTAGTTACATATCCAAAAGGATTAGATTGTAGTTTAAATCCTTTCTCTTTGGCTAATTTAGCTGTATTAAATGTTATTAATTGTTCTTTCATGATTTTATGTGTTTAGCTATTTAATAATAACTGATTTTATCTTATTTTGTATTAATATTCACTCTCACTTGCAATATGATAGTAGTAAGAGAGCACACGAATGCACTCTCATTTACTACCACTTCAATTAACCACTAATCAAATACTACTCTGGACTGTTGGCATCGACATCTAATGTGCCTTTACCAAGTTGATCCATTAATGGTTTTAACTCAAGTAAAGAGACTGCTGATATTACAGTAGTTCTTACTTGATCTGTTCCTTCATACTCTTCAGTTACATTCTGACATAAGTACGCTTTATTAGGCTCTAAGCCTTCACGTTGAAACATAGTGCCATTGATGATAGAGCCTGATGCTTTACCAGCTAATATCTCACCGATGTATGGAAAGTTTCCATTCTTATCTGTTGAGAATTTGTCACTGTTGACTTGTTGAAATTTTGCTACGAACATATTACATTAATTTAATTTGTGTGTACTTAATAAGGTGACAACACTTAACCTTTTAGCTATTATAATAATAATGATTTGTGAACTGCTAATGTTTGAAATGAGGTGAAAAGAGGTGTTTGTGTATTATCCCCTCTCATCTTCTCTCCAACTTGTGCAATTGTATCACAACATCATTACACCATAAGTATTTATTATAGTGCACAACATAAGAAGGGTTCTCAAGTTCAATTTCCCAGAGCGAAGCGATGGGCATGTAGCATATCACTAGCCCACCAGTTGTATTTCTGCACCAGTGGAATGGTTGAACAGAATGAGATTATTCCTTTTGTCTTCACTGTATTTATCTTTCACCAATTGTTCTGTATTACCAGTTGTACCATTGGAAAATGTTTTGTATTTATATTAGAGCCACCACCCGTTATACAGTTAATAAGCTGTGCTTATTAATAAAATGACCGAACGAAGTGAGACTTAAAGTGCAAGAGTAAACACTCAAGAGTAAGAACTCAAGAGTGTTACAATGTTATGCTTCGACCATTACTTGAGTAAGGGCATCTTGCAATGATTCAGCCATGATAAGCTGACCATTAATTATATAAAGATTCTTCATGATAGTGGTTATTTAGAAGATTAAACAATAAAAAGATAAGAAACCCTGCTCAATTAAGAACAGGGTTAATAAGATTACTCAGGTGTTGATACTTCAAGTTTTGCAGCACCAAGTTGGTCACGCAATTCTTTAACCTCAAGTAAAGACACTGCAGAGATGATACGAGTCTGAACATTGTCAGGAAACTCTTCATCAATGTGGTTGTCACATAAGTAAAGTTTGTTTGGTTCAAGTCCTTCACGAGCAAACATAGTACCATTATAAATGGTTCCAGTTGCTTTACCAGCAATAACCTCTCCAATGAAAGGCATGTTGTTGTTTTTGTCGGCTGTGAACTTGTCAGACGTTACTTGTTGGAACTTTGCTAAAAACATAATATATAAGTTTAATGCAAATGCTTAACATGGTGCAAATGCTTACCATTGTGGAATAATACATCCCAAATTATAATAAAGGTTATCAAGTCTAATTTCCAATTGCTTGCAATTGGTTTAACACTGTGATTACTCTCATTGATGCTTGTGCCAATGAGAATAATCATTCATAATGTTATGAGGTTGCAAAAAACAAATGTCCCTTTACCAGAAAGACATACCCTACAACCCAAAATATAAAAAGGGTAGGGGGTGAATGTTAATTTA